>OCVV011356851.1_pt1 | contig 84139 bp, 70 predicted proteins | sample 1539721 | NCBI WGS metagenome assembly OCVV01 (sample SAMN02144230, study PRJEB22623) | gut metagenome | biome: sheep rumen | host: Ovis aries | place: New Zealand
TTCACACGTTGTTTCATCGATTCTCTATCGTCTTTTGCAAGACCGCTAAAATTTCATTCGCAGTTCGTCCCCAATGGAAAGCGTCCGCATAGCGTTTGGCATTCGCCTGTAGATTTTCGCGAAGTTTTTCATCTTCGCACAGATGTTCCATCTGCTTCACGCAACTCTGTACGCCTTTTTCCGGCGAATAAAGAAGCCCCGTTACACCATCCCGAATACAATCTTTATAGCCGGAATCATCGGGCGCGATCGTCGTCGTCCCACATTTACCGGCTTCGATCGCCGCATATCCCCAACCTTGCTGGCGATCGGTCTGCAACAAGCAATACGCCCTGCGAATCAAATCCATTCGGCGTTCGTAAGAAGCGTTCAATTCCACCAGAACGCGGTCTCCCAGTCCTCGACGGCGAATTTCATACGGCAAGCGTTTTTCTTTTTGAAAGTTGCCGATAATGCGAAGCAAAAAATTCCAATCGGGATGGCGACGGCTAAACGTTTCGAAAGCATCGAGCGCGTAGATCAATCCGGACGAATGTTTTTCGCTGGATCGCCACAAAAAGAAGCGTTCCTTTTTCGATTCCGCAGCAAAGTATTCCGGAACGGAATCCGCCCCGCAGTATACAAGCGAAACGCGTTTTTGCGAAAGGCCGAGATTCACCAGTTCGCGCATCACCGAAGGACTGATCGCAATAAATTCCGAACGGCCATAAAAGCTCGGAATACTCAATTCCCAAAGCCAAATGCACAGAGCCTTTAACGAAAAGCTTTCCCGAAAGATCGCCGTTTTCCAAAGCTGATGCACAAGGACCACCGTCGGTAGCGAAGTTTTCTGGGCCACGAGCAGCGGACGTTCGTCCAGATTTTCGATTACAATGTCGAAGTGGAACTCTTCGTTCAAGCGCCGGATTTGCCGTTTTAAGCCCAAGCGGTATAGGAAGCCTCCCCTTCCCGATCGCACGACTTTGACCCCGTTAATTTCTTCCCGCTCATTTGCATCGCGAAAAGAAGACGCGAGCATAACCACCTCATGTCCATACGAGGCGATTTTTTCAAAAATCCGGAACAGGTGGATTTCCGATTCCGCGGCTTCCGGGTGATGGAGATCCTTGCGATGGAGAAAGAGAATCTTCATTACTTCTTCGGCTTCTGAGCGAGAATTCCAATGGAAAGCTGTGTATAACGTGCAAACGGAACGCGGTCAAACGCGTCGAGGAATGCGTCTTTCATTTTCTGATAGACCGTTCCATGCAGCGGATACTTCGGCAGTTCCACATTGAACTTGAAGCAGAGTTCTCGCAAAATGCGGTAGAACAGGTTCGGGCGCATCCAGTCGCCATATTCATACGTGATCCGGAAACCCGCCCGTTGAATCAGGGACCGAAGATCCCGAATCGAGAACTGCGTTTCCCAGCCGGCAAACCACTTTCCCATTGCAATCAAGATGTGCTTGATGACCGTATAAATGTGGAAAGTCTGCGGTACGTCGCAAAGGATATATCCGCCTTCCTTGATAATGCGGAAGTTTTCTTCGATCAGCGGATTCGGGTTGACAAAGTGTTCCGCAAGACCCTGATGGAAAATCAGATCAAAGGTATTGTCCGGAAACGGAGAATGGAACGCATCACCGCGGATGCAGTGCAAGTTTTCTTCCAGATGTTCACGGATGCGCAAATTCTCGATAGTCTTCAAGCTTTCTGCAGAAAAATCGAGAACATAGACATCGGCGCCCTGCTTTGCCAGTTCCGCACTATCGCGACCGGTTCCCGGCCCGACTTCCAAAATTTTCATTCCCTGCACATTCGGGAAATAGCGATGGATTGTTTTGCGGATCGCGGGGGAAGCCGGGTACACCTTGGAAAGGTCCTGCTTACGCGCCCAAAAACGGTCCCAGACAGATTGATCAGGTTCTTTAATTGACATATGCGTTGAAATATAAGATTTTGAACGGTTTTTGCGAAAATTCCCCCAAAAACAGGTCCCAATGGAGCCTTCCGCGTCCGTCATCATTTTGTTACATTTTAATTCAAAATGTCAATTATATTTTACTACAAATCTGATTCATTCAAGCGGGTTTCATTTCAAAAATGTTTTCTTCTTGTTGCAAAAAACGCACAAATATCTGATTTTCGGTTCAAAAGCCCCAAAAACGGCAAAAGCAAACGAATAGCACCCTAAATTTTACACTCTTGGCACACTCCTTGCTCTAAAAAAAAGCGATATTATAGGAAAAAGGACAATAAATGCATATTGATTCAACAGACGTCACCTTAAAACGCTACTTAGACGACATCCGCAAGACAGCCCCGCTGACTCGCGAAGAAGAACAGATTCTGTTTCAAAAGGCAAAGGAAGGTGACAAAATCGCTCGTCAGAAATTGATTTCTGCCAACATGCGATTCGTTTTGAAAGTCGCCATCCAGTATCGCGGTTGCCCGATTCCTCTTCCGGACCTTGTGAGCGAAGGCGCCATGGGTCTCGTTCGCGCTATCGAAAGTTTTGAACATACCCGCGGTCTTAAGTTCATCAGTTACGGTGTTTGGTGGATTAAAGCTTACATCACCCGTGCCATCAATGAACAGGGAAACCTGATCCGTCTTCCGGCGAACCAGCACCTGCGCGTTCGTAAGGCTTTGCACGAACAATCTCGCGGTAAGGAAATCAGCGAAGACATTCGCGAATTGATTCAGATCGGTCAGCGCGGCGTTTCTTTCGACAGTCCGCTGAAAGCCGATTCCAAGGCGACTTATGCAGAAGTTCTTGCCGACGGCAGCGCGACGAACCCGGAATCCGATTCCGAAATTCAAAGCGTTGAAAACCTTTCCAAGGAACTGATGGAACAGCTGCCGGAACGCGAAGCCAAGGTGATCGAAGGAATCTTCGGTATCAACCAGGAAGCTCCGCAGACCTTGCGCGAAGTCGGCGAATCGATGAACATTTCCCATGAACGTGTTCGTCAGTTGCGCGACCAGGCCCTTCGCCGCATCCGCAAGTACAACAGCCGTGAATTCCTGCAAGAAAAGAAGGACGCGTTCCTCGCGGCCATCAACAAGTAAATTCTTTATTTTGAAAATCAAAAAGGCTCGCCGATGGCGAGCCTTTTTCTGTAAGCGGCTATCGAACGCGATGGCCTGTCAGATCAAACAGAGCGTCTCCACCCTTGAATCGGTCGCCGTATACACGGAGTAGATTTCCTTCACGGCGGACCGTCCAATTTGCTCGAGGGAGGGATTCCCGACGGCGAACAATTCGAACCATCTCCTTGTCCGCCGGAGTTTCCACAGAGTCACCTCTCGCAACATAACAGGTTGAGCTGGTATCATTCGCAAAGATTGGGAAGCAACCCGGATTGTAAACAAATGGTTCTCCCAATGTTTCGGCAAATTCCGGAGACTGCATTTCTTCTAACTGGGTATTCTCAAGCGAAAATACGCTCGTCTTCGTAATCCCGCGAGCACCGCCATCGGTTCTTTCTTCCGCATAGATTTCTTGCGCAACTCCAGCCGCAATCGAATCGGAAACGCTATAACTATAGGCCAAAATACTCAGACTATCCGCATAGGCGGCAAGGCCCACTCCATAAGAGATTTCTTTTCCTGCAAAGCCATCATGGAGTACAACGCCGCGGTTGTAAACCTTTTGTAATAGCGTATTCCGCATGTTTCCAACAATACCGGCTACATAGGCAAAAGAATCCGCTTTCGCCACGATAGTTCCATAGTTAAACGATTCGGTTATCACGTTGAAAGAAGACTTTAGACTAATCGATTGTCCAACGATACCTCCCGCAATCGCGGCTTGTCCCTCAGCATAAACAGTTCCGCGGTTACCTGTCGAAGAAACAACCATCTGGGCGTAATCCATGTCATTTTTCTGATAGGCCGAAATTCCTCCTGCAAAAGCAACCGCGTCTTTCGAAACGCTCCGAATTTTTCCGTTCGATTCCGAAGAACGAACTCCCAAATTCCAGCTGAGAGCCGCGATCCCTGCTGCATAAGTATCCCCGTATCCTTCCGCACTTACATTTCCTCGGTTGGATGATTTAGACAGAAGCGCCGAAGCCCCTGGAGCGCCTAAAACAGCGACAATTCCGCCGGCGATAGAATCCGAAATGACTTCACCTGAATTTGTGAGTTCAGACAGAATCGTTTCCGAAAACACCGCCACGCCGCCAGCCACCTTGCCCGCCTGAACTCGAGAATTTTCATTATTGGAATTCAAAACGTATCCGTAGTTTTCGTCACGGTTCGAGCCGTATAAGCCTCCTCCGACAAGACCACCCGCAGCAAACCCCTGCGTTTTCACGGAACTATTCCGAAGCGAAACACCTTTGACCACGCCTCGGTGCGCTCCGTCAACAACGCTCGCGATGTTTTGTCCATTTTCATTGTGGAATGCGCTACCAGCAATCGTCAAGTCTAAAATGATTCCATCTTTATATGTACAGTGGAAAAGTCCACGGTCCGTATTCAAACCGTAAATTGTATGTCCCTGTCCTATAAACTTTTCATCCAGACAGTTGAAAGGATCCGCAGCACCGCGTTCGAGTTTTCTTTTCGATAGGGTTGCTGTATCCTTGCCAAAGGAAATGTCATTCATCAAGGCGCCACGGGCAAGACCATTCTTTTGAATCAAAAGGTCCAGGTATCCGACAAGTTCTTCGGGAGAAGTAATGGCGAAATAAAGCGTATCATCGATCAACATCTGTTTGGGTGTTTTAGAAGTTCCGTCCCAGCCCGCATCATCAATCGCTCCCTCATAAGCATCGGTCGTATCAAAACTGAAATACGGATAGCCCGCATTTCGATCATCATCACGATTCCAAATGCCTCGATCCGCAAGGGAATCCTGAGCGGTATTCAACGAAACAAGGAACTCATCCGACGTCATGTAGGCTGTCGACTTTCCCGTTTTTAAAAGATCGTGTCCCGGATTATAGTAGTACATGAACGCGGTATCGCCAGCCGCATCGATTTTTAAAAGGGAGGAATCAAAGCTGTTCTTTTTTGTCGGAGATCCATAATAAAGCGTTCCGACAATGCCGCCGATTCGATCGCCTTGGATTTTCTTTGCCGCGCTGTAAGAATTCATCAACGCCGAACCATCCGTTCCATACAGGCATCCCACGAGTCCACCGACGAAATTGATTTCGCCCTCAAAGCGTGTATCTTCTAGCGTTTCATAATTTTCGGCAATGACATTTCCGAGGTTATAAATATCGTGAATAGTTCCACGTTCCGAATATCCAACAGCGCCGCCAACATGGAATATGTACATACACGTTGTATCGAGCGTACTCTTTGCGGTCACATTTCCATGGTTAAAGCTGAACGACAAAATCGGAGCCGACTTCGACGAATAACCTTTCATATATCCCGCAATGCCGCCCACTTCCAACAGGCGACCCGCTTCTACAGATACACTTCCCCAGTTTCCAACACCCGACATTTTTCGATCGTCGTAAGACATTTTATAATAGCCTACAATTCCGCCGACTTCTGCCATTGATTTAGCGCCACGGGCACTCACTTCAACTGCCGCAGAATTGAACACATTTGCCAAATTGGCATTTTGAGCAAAGCCGACGGCACCGCCCACATAAAAAACAACGGAGGAAGTATCCTTTTCCCAAGTTATCGCGGAAACCGGCCCTTGGTTACTCAAATTGCTCAGATTCCCGCTCCTGGAAGGCATCGCGGCAAGGCCAAAAAGTCCGCCCGTATAAGAATTTACGCCCTTGGTCTTGGAAAAAACCTTTCCTTTATTGAGAGCATCTCTTACTTCCGCTTCCACAATTCCAGCGATACCTCCCACATTTACCTGAATTCGATTCGTATACGCAGAAACGTTTCCTTCGTTGACAAGCGAAGAAAAAGCAGAATAATCCGAAGGTACGCAATAGCCTGCAATGCCACCGACCGAGACAGTCGGTCCATTTTCGTTATTCAACTGTTCCACCGTCACCGTCGAAGAATTGTAGACATTCTCTAGGGAACCATTGACCCAGCCAACAATTCCACCGACTTCGACTTTCCCCTTTACCGAACCACCCACCATGCGAGCATTCCGCACACTGGCCAATTTACTTTGGGAATTGACAAAACCAACAATACCACCCGTATGATATGACGAAAATACCTGCGTATTACGGACTTCCACATTTTCAATTTGTCCCAAATTAGCATAAGCAAGTCCACCAATCGTATAGACCGAATCCGCACCGATTTTACTGTTCGCCAAATTCAAATTTTTGACGACACCTTCACTTCCGATTGTTTCAAAGACACCTTTGGAAGAATAATAGCCGTAAATTGTATGGCCCCGGCCATCGAAAACGCTGTTCAAATACGGCACATTCGACTTTTGCGCTCGGAACACCGGAGAAAGACTTGCCGTATCCGATCCAAAAACGATATCATTTTTGAGATATGCATGCGCTTCTCCTGGCGAAGATGTCAACGTTGCCAAATAACCGATAAGCTCTTCCGGGCTTGTGATTTCATAAAAAAGAGAATCGTTTCGAGAAACCCGAATCGGAACTTTCGACGATCCATCCCAAGCGGCAAAAGCCTGGCTCATAAGCATTGCTAACGCAACCACTGCAACAACAGGGAAATTTCCCATATAACCCTCCAAACCAAAGAGAATGAATTGTATCGCTTTAAAGATAGAATTTCTTATAAATTAAAGAAAAAGGTCCGTCCAATGGACGGGCCTTTCCTTTTACATTCACTCTGATTAAAGTTCTGCCACGGTTTCGATTTCCACAAGAGAACCTTTTGGAAGTCCAGAAACTTCGAAGCAGCTACGCGCCGGCTTGCTCACGAAATGCTTTTCGTAGACAGCATTGAACGCGTTGAAGTCGCCAAGGTTCTTGAGGAAGCAAGTCGTCTTCACCACTTTCGAGATGTCGGAACCAGCCGCCTTGAGAATCGCTTCGACGTTCTTGCAAGCCTGTTCGGCCTGTTCTTCAATCGTCGATCCTTCTACGTTACCCGAAGCCGGATTGATAGGAATCTGGCCCGAAGTAAAAACAAAGTTCCCGGAAACAATCGCCTGGGAATACGGGCCGATAGCTGCCGGAGCTTCTGCTGTATGAATGACCTTCATGGATTTCTCCTTTGGTTATGCCCCGAGTTTCGTCTTCACGATATCGGTTGCATGTTGGATGGCACCAGAAACCTTATCCACCTCGCGGGTACCGGCCTGGGCACGGTCCGGACGTCCACCGCCACGGCCGTTTGCATAAGCTGCGAGTTCCTTCACCAGATCGCCCGCCTTGATGCCCTTCTTTTGGAGAGCCTTACCGACGAGGACGGCGATGCTGCCGGCAGCTCCGCTCACATTGCCGAGCACGACGACTTCGTCGTCTGCAATCTTCTGAGCGATGCCGTCCAGGAGAGTCTTGAAACCGTCATCCGGAACCTTCGTGTCGCGGATGTAAAGTTTCGCTTCGCCGACCTGTTCCGGGTTCTTCAAAAGTTCAGCCGCAGCGGACGCTGCAATCTGAAGCTTTGCATCGGCGAGTTCCTTTTCGAGCTTGCGAGCATTTTCGAGAGTGAGTTCGAAACGTTCCACAATCGCATCGTTCTTGGCGCGAAGCTTGTCGCGCAAAACGGTGAGTACGGAATCTTCCAAGCGGAAGAGAGCCATAGCGCCACGGCCCGTGAGAGCTTCGATACGGCGCACGCCCGAGCTCACGCTCGCTTCGGACACGATTTTGAACATTCCGATCGCGCCCGTATTCTTCACATGGAGACCGCCGCAAAGTTCCTTCGAGAATTCTTCGCCGCAGGCACCCATCTTCACCACGCGAACTTCTTCGCCATACTTTTCTCCGAAGAGAGCCATAGCACCGCTAGCCTTCGCTTCATCGACGTTCATCACATCGGTGTTCACCGGGAGCGTTGCGCGGATCTTTTCGTTCACGATGTCTTCGACCTGCAGAATTTCTTCCTTGGTCATCGCCTGGAAGTGGCTAAAGTCAAAGCGGAGAAGTCCCGGTTCCACACGGCTACCCTGCTGAGCCACATGAGTGCCCAAGACCTGACGGAGGGCCGCCTGGAGCAAGTGCGTTGCGGAGTGGTTCGCACGGATATCGTCACGGAGACGCGTATCGACCTTGGCAACAAATTCCACGGACATCGTATCCTTGTTTGCTTCACCCTTGGTCACCTTACCACGGTGAACAATCGTATCGTTCACGCGGATCGTGTCAAAAATGGCGATGTCCAAGCCGTCCGCCTGAAGAAGACCCTTATCGCCGACCTGACCGCCCATTTCTGCGTAGAACGGAGTCGTGTCGAGAACGATGGAAAGAATGCCCTTGTCTTCGCGATAGCGGAGCACCTTGACTTTTGCGGTGTCTGCTTCGTAGCCGACGAACTGCGTCGAACCCACAGCGTATTCCGTCCAACCTTCAGAGCCCATCGTATTGATGCCCTTCTTCATGTTGGCACGTGCGCGGTCCTTCTGTTCCTGCATGCACTTTTCGTAGCCTTCTTCATCGATCAAAAGACCCTTTTCTTCGGCGAGAATTCCGGTGAGATCCGGCGGAAATCCATAGGTATCGTAAAGGAGGAACACCTTATCGCCCGGAATCTTTTCGCCCTTCTTCAAGTCAGCGGAAATGGATTCAAAGCGTTCAAGGCCAGCATCGAGAGTACGGATAAAGCTTTCTTCTTCGCTCTTGATGACATTTGCCACAAAGTCCTTGCGTTCGCGGATTTCCGGGAAAGCGTCTCCCATCGTATCGGCGAGAACCTGGACGAGCTTGTAAATAAAGGCTTCCTTCTGTCCGAGGAGGCGGGCAAAACGGCTTGCACGGCGAAGAATGCGGCGAAGCACATAGCCACGGCCTTCGTTACTCGGAAGAGCGCCATCCGCGATAGCAAAGGAAAGGGCGCGAAGGTGGTCTGCGATCACGCGGTGCGGAGTACCCTTTTCGTTGTCGCTATACGGAACGCCAGAAAGTTCTGCCACCTTGTTGATGATCGGGGTGAACACGTCCGTATCGTAGTTGCTGGTTTTGCCTTGCAAAATGGCGCAAATGCGTTCAAAGCCCATGCCGGTATCTACGTTCTTCGCCTTGAGCGGAACGAGGGAGCCGTCGGAAAGGCGTTCATACTGCATGAACACGTTGTTCCAGATTTCGATGTAACGGTCATTTTCTCCGTTCACACCTTTAATCGGATCCTTGAAAGTTTCGGCCTGCGTTGCCAAGTCGCCACGGTCATAATGAATTTCGGAACATGGACCGCAAGGGCCGGTGTCACCCATTTCCCAGAAGTTCGAATGTCCGTCGAAGCGCATAATGCGATCGTCCGGAAGACCCGAAACGTCCTTCCAGATCTGCCAAGCTTCGTCATCATCTTCGTAAACAGTCGCAAAGAGACGTTCCTTCGGGAGCTTCCAGACTTCGGTCAAAAGTTCCCAAGCCCAAGCAATCGCTTCTTTCTTGTAATAGTCGCCAAAGGACCAGTTGCCGAGCATTTCAAAGAAAGTATGGTGGTAATTGTCACGACCGACCACATCCAAGTCATTGTGCTTGCCCGAAACGCGAAGGCACTTCTGACTGTTGCAAACACGCTTCCAACCCTTCGGATTATCTCCGAGGAAAATCGCCTTGAACTGGTTCATGCCGGCGTTGGTGAACATCAGCGTCGGATCGTCATGCGGTACGACCGGCGAGCTGCGGACAAACAAGTGTCCTTTGGATTCGAAAAACTTGATAAAGGATTCGCGCACCTGCGCGGAAGTCATCTTTTCTGCCATAAGTTTACCTTTGGATTTATCCGGCGGCAAAGTTAGCAAAAAAAAGGACCGGAAAACTTTCCGGCCCTTTTTGGTTGATGGAAAAACTGGGTTAATGCACCGCCATGCGCTTTAACGACAAAATCCGCCCGTTTTGAGAAAGCCTGACCAAGAAAACGCCCTTCACCGAAAGATTTTCCAGTTCAAGCGTCTTCGAAAATCCATAAAACGAATCCCGGTAAAGGATCTTCCCCGAAAGATCGTACACGGTTAAATCCTTTTTGCCCACAAGCGAAGTATTCGCCTGAAGAAGATTCCCATGAACTTGGAACGAAGAAACCGCATTTTGCTGATTTAGCAAAGCGATCACTGAAGAATTTTCAGACTGTGCGTCCGAAGAATCCGATACAATCGTGATTTTAAATTCAAGATCGACTCGTTTTTGTCCATAAACAAGAGCCTGCCTAATCGTGTAAGATTTTCCGATTTCCGTTTTGAGAGGATACTGGCCGATTTTTGCAATCCCTTCCGAAAGATCCAATTCCGAGAATACCCGAGCCACGGATCCTTCCGAATCCCAATTGCAAACATTTCCGGAAGCATCGAACCAATTACCAGGAGCCGATGCCGTCGAAGTCGGATTGAGCGAGCCATCGGATTCCACCGCATAATAGAGAAGATCTCCCGAAGCAAAGAGGGAGCTTGCAGAACCGGCAACCCCGAGCGATTCCAAAGCCTCGTTCACATCTACAGACACCGACGTATACAGGGAATCTTTTTGCAACTTGACAGCATAGGTAAACGATTCCGTCAATAGTTCCACGCTAGAACTCGAAACATCCGTTTCGCTCGAACTTGAAAGTTCCACGCTAGAACTCGAACTTTCCACGACACAAGTTTCCACCGAAATCCCGTTCTGCGTTGCAAAGCAAACCTTTTCATCCTCTTCCAAAATGTTGTACAAATTCACTCCCAAGTTCACTCCAGCCCAGGAATTCATCGCCGTAAAAGAATTCACATTTTGAGAGCCAGGAAAAACGTCATCGACCAAGTGGGTAAAGTCAAAACCATCGTAATACCCCGTCACTTTTAAATTTCCCGCTTCGACGACATCGATTCTCTGATGGCTGGCCACATCATTCAAAACATCTTTATTCCAAGCGGTCTGATCGTAATCAATATGCCAAATCAAAAGGCCATGATTCGGGAGAGATGCATCCCATCCGCTCTGTTGGCGATTTTCGATTACGTACCATTCATCGGCTTTTCCGCTTACCGGAACCTTGTACGCCTGATTCGAAGAATTCAAGCCTTCGAGAACCGTTACTCCGGAAGAGGAACTCAGAGTCGTATAAGACATCCAGCCCATAAATTCCTTTTCAAACGCACTGTAACCGACCGGTTTACCGCCACCGTTATTGTACATCCCTGTCGACATCACATCCCAAGCATGCGTCCCCGGAGCCTGATAGGCATTGTTAGAAAAATCGTCATAGCAATCCGAAGCGGCTACGCAGTAATGATCTTTCAAACCCATCGTATGGCTGAATTCATGCACAAAAGTTGCGATCGGCAAAAGTTTCGTCGCGCTGGACATCTGGTTGATGATAAAATACGAATTGAACTTTTTCGAACTTCCGGCACTGATTTTTCCCCCATCCCACTGCAATTCGTACTGATAGCCCCCTAAATTATTGGCCGCGGATTCCGTCCCCGCATAAAGAACCGCAGTCGCATCGATATCGCCATCCCCATCCGAATCATACAAGCTCGGATCAAAATTCGGATAGTTGACCTTAAGGCTTGCTATCGCTTCTTCGATGAGTGTATGAACCGAATTGGTATAGCTTGAAAGGGAATTCGAAACGGAAACCAGATAGATGTCAAAGGTCGGAACAAAAATTCCATTGGACTGATCTCTGAAATAATCCTTGACAGAGCCCAAATGGTTATTCTCCGCATAGCCGACTTTATTCAGCTGATTCCAATATTTTGCAGAATCCGCATTGGAGGCGCTTGGAGACGCCACCAACAAGACCGGGAAACGGTTGGTACCCGTCGCATGGGAATTTGCACTCGGAAGCCGAAGCAAAGGAATTGTATTTTCCGCAGACGGCACCCATTCCGATTTCTTTTCTTCCCCATTTTGATCGGGGCGTTCAAGCTTATTCGGATTTTTCTTTTGATGCGACTTTCGCACTTTGGACTTATCGAGTTTTTGCAAAAAAGACTTGTCGGAAGCATCTCGCAGATCTGCATTCTTCGCTTTGACAGAACTGGCCTCCCCCTCTTCATCCACATAGTAATAGACGCCGTTTGAATCGGAAATGACAAGATAACCGTCTACGGTTTGCGTATAGCGATAATGTTCATCGCCTCCGTTCCGAAGGGTGAGCGAATCGCCCGCGTTGTCTATCGAGTAGGGAGTCGGATTCGCAGGAAACGCCCAAAGGCCAGCAGAAAATAGCGACGCGCTTGCAAGCAAAAAGTACTTTTTCAAGTTCCATTTCATCTTAAGCCTCCTACAGCCTTGTCTCTGTAAACTAAGCTCAAAAAATTCAACTCATTCTCACTTCTGGCCACTATCCGTGTAAACGGTGTTTAATTAACGATTTTTTACAAATCATATAACTATATTTGTAACGTGGCTAAATTACCTATCGTTTGTATCGTAGGACGCCCGAACGTGGGCAAGTCCTCTCTTTTCAATCGCATCCTCGGACGCAGAGCCGCGGTCGTTTCCGATCGTGAAGGCGTGACCCGCGACCGTCATTATCAGACGGCAACTTACAAGGGCCGTGAATTCACCGTCGTCGACACTGGCGGATTCCTTCCGGATGACACGATTGACGTCCTCGCCGCCAACGTGCGCGACCAAATTTTCACCGCAATCCAGGAAGCAGACCTGGTGCTGTTTATGGTTGACGCCCGAGTCGGTATCACAAAGCTTGACGATCAATTCGCTCGAATGATCCGCAAGCTCGACAAGCAATGTCTCTTGATTGCGAACAAAAGCGAAGCGCCGGAAGACCGCTCCGAAAGCTGGGAATTTTTCTCGCTCGGCATGGGTCAACCGCGTACGATCAGCGCGCTCACCGGGTACGCCTGTCTTTCGCTTTTGGACGAAGTCATTTCGATTCTCCCCAAAAAAGGTCAGTCCGAAAAAGAAGAAAAGCGTCCGATCCGCTTTGCCATTCTTGGACGTCCAAATGCGGGCAAGTCTACCCTGCTGAACCGTCTTTTAGGCGAAGAACGCGTTGTCGTTTCCGATATTCCGGGCACGACCCGCGATTCGATCGACTGCACCTTTACCGTCGACGGAGAAAAGTTCGTCGTGACCGACACTGCCGGTCTCCGCAAAAAGGCGAAAGTCGAAGATGAAGTCGAAATTTTCAGCAACATGCGCACCGAAGAAAGCATCCGCCGTTCGGATCTTTCCGTTCTCATGATCGACTCGACTCTCGGCATTTCGGAACAGGACTTCCGCATTATCCAGAGCATCCGTCAAGCAGGCAAAGGCCTCATCATCCTTTTGAACAAGTGGGACATCCTTCCGGACAAAACGGAAAAATCCTTTGACCACATGGTGAAGGCGATGCGCGAACGTGAACCGATGTTCGAATTCACCCCGATCCTTTCGATCAGCGCCAAGGAAGGCTTGCGCGTGCACCGCATTCTGCAAGAAATCAAGACCGTTTACGCAAACTGCCGTCGCGTCATCGGGCGCGACCGGATTGCCGAAGTCTTTGCAGAAGCCTGCCAAAAGAATCCGCATCCAGCTCACCAGGGCCGCTTGGTCAAGCTCACCCGAGCCTGCCAGATCATGGTCGAACCTCCGGTCATCGACATCGAAACCAAGAACCCGGACGCCGTCGACGAATCTTACAAGCGTTATCTTCTCAAAACCTTCTTCGAAGCGTTCCATCTGAACGGTGCGCCGCTCCGCTTGAATTTTGACACCAAACTTATTTTAAGAAAGGACGAAGATCTTGAACAGTTTACTCTCGCTTCCGATAGCGTATCTCCTCGGGTCCATTCCGACCGCCGTGTGGGTCGCAAAGATCATCAACGGTAAAGATTACGACATCCGTAACTACGGATCCAAGAATTCCGGCCTCACGAATACGATCCGCGTCCTTGGCGTGAAGCCAGCGCTGCCGGTCGTGATTGTCGATCTTTTAAAAGGTTTCTTTGCCCCGACGATTGCCGTCTGGATGAACGAAGCCTCCAAGGCGGCTGGCGGTCCGGATTACTTCTGGCTTCCGCTCGTATGCGGTCTGCTCGCGATCCTCGGCCATAGCTTTACCTGCTTTGCGGGTTTCCGAGGCGGTAAAGGCGTTTTGACAGCTTTTGGCGTTTTCCTCGCTCTCACTCCGGTTACAGCCCTTGGAGCTTTTGCCGTCTGGTGCATTTTGACCTTTACGACCAAATACGTTTCCGTCGGAAGCATCTTTGCATGCATTACCTTGGCGGGTCTTGCCACATTCGGCTATGCAGCGCCGGATATCTATCCGCACGACCACGTGAACGAAGGAATTCTTGCCATTGCCTGGATTGTCGCCGTGTTTGTCATTTACAAGCATAAGGCAAATATCAAGCGTTTGATGAACGGAACAGAAAACGGCTTTGGCAAAAAGAAGAAAAAAGTGTAGTTTCCTAATTAGGGAACAAAATTGTTTCAAATATAAAGGCGATTTAAATCATGAACGTTACAGTACTCGGCACCGGCGGATGGGGACTTACCCTCGGCCAGGTTTTGAATGACAATGGACACAAGGTTTCTTTCTGGACTTTCTCACAAGCAGAAGTTGACCTGCTTTCCACCGAACACCAGTACAAGGACAAGCTTCCTGGCGTCATTTTCCCGGATTCGTTTACTTACACGACCGACATGAACAAGGCTCTCGAAGGAGCTGAACTCGTTTTGATCGTCGTCCCGTCCCAGGTGATGGGCAACGTCTGCAAGACCTTTGCCAAGTGGAATCCGCAGGGCAAGATTCCGACCGTCGTCTGCGCCACGAAGGGCATTCTCGAAGGCACGGACCAGCGCATGAGCGAAGTCATCCTCGAAAACGTTCCTTGGCTCGACAGCGATCACGTGGTGACCCTTAGCGGTCCGACCCACGCCGAAGAAGTTTCCCGCCGCGTCTACACGGCAATCATTGCCGCTTGCCCGAACGAAGAATCGGCCAAGAAGGTTCAGCAGATTTTCAGCAATGACTACATCCGCATTTACACCTCTACCGACCAGATCGGTACGGAACTCTGCGGCTCCGTGAAGAACGTCATCGCAATCGCGAGTGGCATCCTTTACGGCATCGGTGCAGGCGACAACACTCGCGCCGCCCTCATCACTCGCGGTCAGGCAGAAATCTGCCGCCTCGGTCGCGCTCTCGGCGCAAACCCGAGCACGTTCGCAGGACTTGCCGGCATGGGCGACCTGATCGTGACCTGCCTTTCCCAGCATAGCCGTAACCGTTACGTCGGCGAATGCATCGGTAAGGGCGAAACCCTTTCCCAGGTGATGAGCCACATGAAGATGATCGCCGAAGGCGTTCCGACCTGCAAGAGCGCCAAGGCTCTCGCGGATTCTGTTCACGTGGAACTTCCGATCGTCAATGCGGTCTATGAAGTACTCTTCAACGACAAGAAGCCCGCAGAAGTGATTCACGAATTGATGAACCGCGATCTGAAGGCAGAAGCGGAATATTAATTCTTCTTCATTTTCAGGGGAAACTATGAAAAAAGCGCATTTCCAAAATTTGATTCTTTTGGTGGCGCTTTTTTTGTCGTCCTGCGTCACGATTCGCGATGACTCCGCCGAAACCGTCTATTCGGAAAGATGGTGCTATTACGACTTCAACGGGATTTACCGTTGCTCGACCTGTTACGGCAGCGAATGCACCTGCAATATTTCCGCATACGATCTATGCTCGTTCGGAACATGGGAGCGTGCTTGCCGCGCCTGCTATGAAAGCCGCTTCAGCGATTTCGCAGACCTCTACGGAGATCCACGCCTTTCCGTTTGCAGTCCACAAGCCCTGTGCAACCTTTGCAGTGCAGGGAACACAGCCTGTGGACCTTACCCGCGAGCGGAATGGAGCATTCACGTTTACACGGCTCCACCGCCCCCAGTTTACTACAGAAGGCGTCACCGCGGTCGCCCGGATGACTACCCGGAACCTCCACCGCCAAGGCGCAAACGGTAAACGTCAAACCGTCCTAAATTCCTTCACAATTTGCCGCCGCATGCAATGAGAATTCCCCATTGCACCAGACCCGACCTTCGGACCTATCGTGATAATGGGAAAGCGGAAGCTGCACGCTGAGCTTTGAATCTATCGGGAACTCCGAAATCAGGAGCGAATCACTCGTCACATTTTTAGCGCTCGCATAAAAGAGAGAATCTACCGTTCCCGAAGCACAGCGGAAAACAATCGATCCTTTAGTTCCAGGCATCGCAAGCGGAACATTCACATCACTCCCGACCACGGAATCCCTGCCGAAGACCAGATAAGATCCCGGAGCCATTCTTGCCGTAAAGGTCGAATCCGTCATCGGCTTTAGCGTAGAGCTTGCCGTAGCCCAGAGGGAGCAGCCTTCTAATTTCAAGGTATCCAAGGTCGCATTGTAAATTTCCACAAATTCTTCTTTTCCTTCAGTCATGAATTCCGAAATCAGGACATCTCCCTTTTGCGGAAAACGAACCTTGGCCGGCAAATGAGCTGTTACCGCGAGCGTGCGAATAGAATCCGTCACGATCGAAAGCGAAAGGTCCGCGTAGAGCGAGTTCAAAGTCCAATCCAGCGCAAAATGTTCCCCGTCGATTGTCACCTGGGAATCGATTGCATACAAAGTATCCCCTTCCGTCGAAAAGAGTAAAATTTTCGCCTCATAGTTTTTCCCTAGGATAAGCATATCCGTCGCCACGGAAGCATCCACAGTTCCGACTTCAAATGGATAATCCTTTGAAAAATCCTGACCACGCATCTGCAACACGCCTGCAGAAATTCCAAGCGAATTTTCTAAGCCTAGCGGAATCTTCACATAAAGAAACCCTGCCACAGCATGCATGGAAATCGAAAGCGAAGCTTCTTCGCCGACGTCAAGCGTTGCCGAAATTTCGCCCTGTTCTACCAGCATTCCGTTCGCATATTGCTTCGCATAAAAATTCCATTCCCCGGGATTTAGCCTTTGTTCCAAAAAAGATTCGCCATCCGAAAGAACCAGATGAAACGTATCCGGCCCCATCAAATCCACCACAAGGCTATCCTGCAAGGGAAGCGTACTTCGGGCAACATCCAAATGGACATGCGAAAGCTCCGCAGAAGATGTTTCGGGATTTTCTGCCAACGAGCAGCCCAAAAATCCTAAGGTGAAAATGGCTAAAATGGGAAAAATTTGCGAAAAATGAACAACTCTCATCTTTGACTCCTTTGGTTTAAATGAGAGAGGCTCATTCTATATGACGTTTTTGCGAAATAATTTTCTACTTTATTTTTGAAAACAATTGTTAACTTTTGATTTCAGGAGGAATTCATCATGAAACGTTTGACTCTTTCCGAAAACAATAAAAAAATCGTCGGTGTATGCGGCGGTATCGGAGAATACTTTGGCATTGACGCGACGATTGTAAGAATTCTCTGGATCATCGGAACGTTGATTTCGTTCGGTTCCGGAATTCTGGCTTATGTAATCTGCTGGGCGCTTATCCCCTACGCCCAAGAATAAAAGGATACGGGGAACGACGCTTAAAGCGAGGATCTTCCAAAACCTTTGCCCACAAGAATCCCTTGCGGGCATCTTTTATATCCATATTGAATTTCGAATGATGAGAGGCAGACGGTTTCACCGAACGTTTGGGTTCAGAAATCTCTGCTTCTAATTCCAAAAATTTTTCATCAAAAACGGATTTCGCTTCTTCAAATTCCGGGCGGGTAACACGGGTAAAATCTTTCTTGGGGGCATATTCCCTGTGTTCTGGAGCTTGTGAAGTAGGAGCGGAGTCAAAGCGTTTCGCTTGATGCTCGAAATTCTTATGGGCGGCAGGGATTTCGTCCGAAAGCGTTTTCTGTTCCGCCTGAACAATCTTCCTTTGAGGAGCCGGTGCGGAAGCTTCCCCACGCATCGCCTTCGCCTGTTCTTCTTTGAACTTGCGAATGAGATCCTGCAAAGGATCCGGCGTTTGGGGAGAAGATGTTTCCGGTTCTTCCGATTGCCAAGACGCATCTTGCGGCAAATTCTGCTGTGGCGGATTCTGCCGTAGCTGTTTCGCCTTGCGATGCGCAGAATAAGCGACAATCGCAATGGTAATCAGAAGACCGATGACATTTTCCATAAGAATTCCAGAGTGCGAAAATTAAGCGTTAGGCTGATTCGGCTGAGCGTCTACACCGCCAAGCTGATTCCGCATTTGAGTATCGGCCTGAATATTCTTCAAATTGTAATAGTCCATGACGCCAAGACGTCCATTGCGAAGTGCATCTGCCATCGCCATCGGAACCTGAGCTTCGCTTTCGACGAGCTTTGCACGCATTTCCATCACCTTCGCCTTCATTTCCTGTTCGGCAGCGAAAGCCATGGCTCGGCGTTCTTCCGCCTTCGCCTGGGCAATCTTCTTGTCGGCTTCTGCACGGTCCGTTTCAAGGCGCGCACCGATATTCTGGCCCACATCCACGTCGGCAATGTCTATCGAAAGAATTTCAAAAGCGGTACCCGCATCAAGGCCCGATTCCAAAACCTTACGGGAAATCATGTTCGGATTTTCAAGCACATCCTTGTGGCTTGCTGCACCGCCGATCGAAGAAACAATGCCTTCTCCCACGCGGGCGACAACCGTTTCTTCGCCCGCACCGCCGACGAGCTTCTGGATGCTTGCACGCACCGTAATACGCGTCACGGCATGGAGCTGAATACCGTCCAAAGCCACGGCGCTCACGCGCGGAGTTTCGATCACCTTCGGGTTCACCGACATCTGTACCGCTTCCAGCACATTACGCCCGGCAAGGTCAATCGCCGCCGCCTGCTTAAAGTCGAGTTTGATATTTGCCTTGTTCGCGGCAATCAAAGCCTGCACCACGCGAATCACATCACCGCCCGACATATAATGAGCTTCGAGAAGGTTCGTGTCCACAGGCATTCCCGCTTTGCAGCTGAGGATTCGAGATTCCACAATCACTTTAGGCGGAACCTTACGCAAGCGCATTCCAATCAACTGGAACATGCTTACGCTCGCTCTAGAGAACAAAGCCTGAAGCCAAAGGCTAAAGAAATTAGCTACAAAAGCCAACAGGACAAGCGCTACAATCGCGGCAATGAAAAGCGCGATAACGGCAATCATACTCATACTACCCTCGAACAGTTAAAGTTCTATTTTCAATTTCAATATAAACTAATTTTCACTTCAAAGTCGATTCAAAATAGGCAATCGTCTTTTTTAAACCTTCTTCGAGCTGAACGGTCGGTTCCCAGTCGGAAAGGATCTTTTTCGCACGAGAAATGTCCGGTTTGCGTTTTTTCGGATCATCTCCCGGAAGGCTCAAGTAAACAATCTTGCTCTTGCTGCCCGTCAATTCAATGACCTTCTGGGCAAGTTCGAGCATCGTAAATTCATGCGGGTTTCCAATGTTCACCGGTCCAATCGCATCGTCCTGCTCCATCATACGGACAATCGCTTCGATTAAATCCGAGACGTAGCAGAAGCTACGCGTCTGCTCGCCGGAACCATAGATGGTAATATCTTCGCCCTTAAGCGCCTGGACAATAAAATTGCTGACCACGCGCCCGTCGTTTGCAAGCATACGCGGACCGTACGTATTAAAAATACGCACAATGCGAATGTCCACATGGTTCTGACGGTGATAATCCATAAAGAGCGTTTCCGCCACTCGTTTGCCTTCGTCGTAGCAGCTTCGAATACCGATCGGGTTTACGTTTCCCCAGTAATCTTCGGTCTGCGGATGCACATCCGGATCCCCGTAGACTTCGCTCGTCGAAGCCTGCAGAATTCGAGCGTGGACACGCTTTGCCATACCGAGCATATTGATGGCGCCCATCACGCTTGTTTTAATCGTCTTGACCGGATTGTACTGATAATGGATAGGACTTGCAGGACAAGCCAAGTTAAAAATGCGATCGACTTCGAGAAGAATCGGTTCCGTGACATCATGACGGATGAGTTCAAAATTACGATTGTCACGCAAATGGCTTACATTGCTCATTCGACCTGTGAAGTAATTGTCTAAGCAGATTACTTCATGTCCATCACCGAGCAACCGTTCGCAAAGATGCGAGCCTAAAAATCCAGCACCACCAGTTACTAAACAACGCATATAAACTCCAAGGAATTCTTCGAAGAATATATAAATAAAAGGCTATTCTTCATCGCCGTCGCGATCGATTTCAACAGCCTTATTTCCGTACATGGCAACCAAACGAACTCCGTTTACAGTCAAATACGGATCATAGGTGTCAATCACATCGCTATGACCAAGAACCATGCGGCCCCAGCCGCCCGTTGCAAAAACGGGCACATCCTTTTTGCCCAGTTCCTGCTTGATTTTTTTGACAAGCGCTTCCAGTTCCGCGATAAAGCCGTACAAAAGCCCGGCTCGGATTGCATCATCTGTATTGTTTGCAACGATCCGGTCTGACCATTCAATGCTCACCGGTTTTAAGCGGGCCGCTTTTTCCGTCAAAACGTCCATGCTGGCGCTGATACCAGGAATAATCAACCCGCCTTCAAAACCGCCATTTTTCATGACGTCAAACGTCGTCGCCGTTCCCATGTCGATGACGATTGCATCGGAATAACCACGGTCTCGCAAAGAAATAATGTTGCAAAGGCGATCCGCGCCCAAGGACGCCGGATTCAAATACGCAATCGGGCAATCCAGGCAGTTGTTCGAATTCACCACCTGGACAGGTTTCTTCAAAAGCTTTTGAAGGGCCTTTACCCAAGGGCGTTCCAAAACAGGCACCACCGTGGAAAGTCCTACATAGGAAATTTCTTCCGGCTTGATCTTCGAAAATCGAATCAGGCCTCCGACTCGATTCAAGACTTCATCGCTCGTCGTTTCCTTACGCGTCGTCAAACGCCAATGGTCTTCAATTTCATCGCCTTTGTAAATGCCGAGGACCGTATGCGTGTTGCCTACGTCCACGACAAAGGTATAAGGCGTTTTTTTGCGCGTCGGCGAGATCTTCTTTGCAGTCTTCATCCGAAGCCTTAGATACGCATGGAAATATCGAGAGCCTTTACGCTATGCGTCAAAGCGCCTACCGAAATGAAGTCAAGTCCGAGCGTCGCAATTTCCTTCGCACGTTCAAGCGTCATATTGCCAGAACCTTCCACAAGGCACTTGTCTCCGCTTTCCTTGATGATCTTCAAGGCTTCTGCCATCGTTTCGTTGCTCATGTTGTCGAGCATGATGACGTCGACGCCCTTGTTCAAAAGTGCGCGAAGCTGGTCGAAATTTTCCACTTCCATTTCGACCATCAAGTTCTGGGTGTTATTCTTTTTGACAACCGCAAGAGCTTCGAGAACGCCACCTGCTGCAGCAATGTGATTGTCCTTCACCAGGACCATGTCAAAAAGGCCCATGCGATGGTTGGAACCGCCACCGACTCGAACCGCATACTTTTGCAGGGTACGGAATCCCGGGACAGTCTTGCGCGTATCCAAAACCTTCGTTTTTCCACCCTTCAAAGCTTCCTGGAAGGTATGCGCCACCGTGGCGACTCCCGAAAGTTGCTGGATAAAGTTCAACAAAGTACGTTCCCCGGTCAAAAGCTCACGAGTCGACCCGTCGAGTTCCGCGATCAAATCGCCTTTTTTCACCACGTCGCCATCTTGCTTGTGCAACGTGACCTTCACATTCGCCTTGAGTTCCTGAAAGACCAAACCGATTACCGGAAGGCCGGCGAGAACGCCGTCTTCTTTTGCAATCAAGCGAGCATGTTCCGTCTGGTTTTCCGGAATCGTCCAAAGACTTGTGACATCTCCGGTTCGCACGTCTTCAGCGAGTGCGAGACGAATCATAGTCAAAGCGTCTTCTGTCGGGAATACCGGTTTTGAATTATCACCGTACATTATTGAGCTCCTTTACCTGTGAGCACCACATAGATCGTTCTGAATAAAATTTGAAGATCCAGCAGAAGCGACATGTTTTCATAGTAGTACATATCATATTCGAGCTTCTTCTGCACATCTTCAAGGCTCGTGTCGTAATGATAACGCACCTGAGCCCAACCGGTCAAGCCCGGTTTCATTTTAAGACGCCCGATGTAAAACGGGATCTGTTCGCGAAGCTTTTCGATGAATACGGCACGTTCCGGACGCGGACCGACCATGCTCATATCGCCCTGGAGAACGCAGAGCAACTGCGGAAGTTCATCGATTCGTGTTTTACGAAGGAAGCGCCCGACACGGGTAATCCGCGGATCGTTTTTGGTCGCCCACTGCGCGCCGTTCTTTTCGGCATCTGTCCGCATCGTGCGGAACTTGTGCACCATAAAGCGTTTGCCGTAAAGGCCCACGCGTTCCTGGGAATAAAAGACCGGACCTTTCGAATCCAGTTTAATCGCAAGAGCCGCAATCAAAGAAATCGGAAGCGTGCAAATCAAGAGCGTTGCCGCCACGACGATATCCATCAGTCGCTTTACGCGCACTTCCCACCGCGGCATGTTGAACGCAAAAAGTTCCTGCAGATCAAAGCCATGGACAAGGTTCGTTTTATAATGCCCACTGATGACATTATAAAGTCCCGGGATCACATAAATATGAAGCGGAAGGTCACATGCCCAAGTCAGGACTCGCGTAATTTCTTGCAGGGAAGAGCTGTCGTGCGAAATGACGATGCCCGAAACCTTCAGCTTTTTCACCAGTCCTGCCAGGTCGGAATATTTTCCAAGAACAGGGAAACCGGCAAATTCATGATCCATCACTTGATAATGTTCATCCAAAAAGCCGACGACTTTTTTCCCGCGTTCCGGAGCTTTCGCAAAAGCTTGCGCGATTTTTTTACCCGCGTCCGTTGCACCGAGCACGAGCAGATTATTCGCGCCATGTCCCTTGCGAAGAAGCGTGCGCAAAAAGCTCGCTACGATCATACGGAAACTGGCGACAAGGAAGAACACACCGGCGCCGTACATAAGGATCCATTTGAAACGGGATCCGTATACGTAATCGCCAAGTAGAGGGTGCCCTGACACCAACCGGCCGATAAATTCCGAACCGAAAAGGCCGAGAAGAATCGTGACGATTCCGATGATGACCGCTCGCGCCACATGCAAAACCTGAAGCGTGCGAGAAAGCAAAAGCCATGTCCGATAAAGACCTGTCACGGCGAACAAAAGGATCCAACCCACGGTCATGACGATAGCCGTACGGGTATATTCCGAAATCATCCTGGACGGATCAAATTTATCTACAATCCAACCGCTATGAAACTGGACCCAAAAAGCGATGACAAAGCAAATTGCCACCGCCAAGGTGTCTCCAATTAAATGCAGGAGGAGTTCGAGCTTGTTTCCTCGTAGCATGATTTCGCCTTACTTGAGGAAGCGGATCATCTGGCTCTTTTCTGCGACAGAAGAAAGAGAGTCGATTGCTTCGAGAGCCGTAAGCATTTTGCTTTCCTTCGTGCGTTCGGAAATGACGACAATGCTCACCTTGCCCGGATCCTTCACATCCTTCTGGATGATGGATTCAATCGAAATTTCATTCTGGCTGAAAATGCCCGTGATGCTTGCAAGGACGCCGTAGGAATCCTTGGTCGTAAAGCGCAGGTAATAACGGGAAGAGGTTTCGGAAATCGGCACGAGCTTTGCCGCATTTTCCTTGTTGAACCAGCCCATCGGGAGCGGCTTGCGGGAACCCGTATCCGTCGAACGAGCGAGAGAGACGAGGTCTGCGACTACAGCGCTTGCCGTCGGAAGACGACCGGCACCGGCACCCGTCTGGAGAGTCTGGCCGAGATTATCGCAATGGAGATACACGGCATTGATCACGCCGTCTACGCTCGCGAGCAAGTGATCGTTCGGAACGAGGCACGGATGGACACGAGCGTCCACGGCGCCGTCTTCGCAGCGGCTGTAAATACCGAGGAGCTTGATCTTGTAGCCGAGTTCCTTTGCGTTCGCAATGTCTTCCGCCGTAATCTTCGAAACGCCCGTGACATGAATCTTTTCAAAATCCACATACTTACCGCTGCAAAGGCTCGAAAGGATTGCCGTTTTATGAGCGGAGTCGACACCTTCGATATCGAATGTCGGATTGCGTTCGGCAAAACCCTTTTCCTGAGCTTCCTTCAAAGCATCTTCAAAGGACATTCCGCTTTCACCCATACGGGAAAGGATGTAGTTGCAGGTACCGTTGATAATGCAGCTCAAATGTTCCACTTCGCTGCCGACAAAGCCTTCCTGCATGCTGCGGATAATAGGAATGCCTCCGCCGACTGCGGCTTCGAACAGAATATGGCAGTTGTTCTTTTCTGCAAGCGGGAAAACTTCATGACCGTATTTAGCAAGCATCGCCTTATTGGCTGTTACCACGTGCTTCTTGTTTTCCAGAGCCGCAGTAATCCACTTGCGCGGCATTTCATAGCCACCGGCAAGTTCCACGATTACGTTGATCGTCGGGTCAGTGATCATTGTCATCGCATCGGTCGTCGTCTTGTAGCCCTTCGCCTTATACGGAGCGACTTCTTCATCACTCTTGGCGCAAATGCAAGCAAGTTCCAGGTCGATGCCCAACTTTTCACGGTACTGAGCCGCCTTGGCTTCGAGGATTTCCACTACACCGCCACCAATGGTTCCGGTGCCAATAAGTCCAATGCGCATATTTATCTCCAATGGAAAATTTTTTTCGCAAATAAATTAGAAAATCAAAGCTATATTTGGGACGTGAACGCTAAAATTACACAAGCCAAGCTGGGATTACTTTCCCCCCAAGATATCGGGAATACGGTTTATCCTTCTGAATTTTTCAAAGCGAGACTGCGTGAAGAATTCTTGCGGACAAACCGCAACCAGCATCCGTTTCTGTATTTTAAAATCATTACGCGTCAGTTCGATATCGTCGGATTCAGCAAATTTGATTCTTCGTACGTTCGGGCATGGAAGATTGCAGTCCTGACCCTGCTGACCGAAACCAAGTTCACAGACATCGTCGGCTATTTAGACAATCCGGACGGTCTCGGCGTCATTCTGATTGACTCCGACCTGCATGTGCTTGAACGTTTACGCCGAAAAATGCTCGTAAACATCAAAAAAGCGGGCCTTGTCGAAATTTTACGAAAAAAGACAAAGCAGCCTGTTTTCCAGGCATGCATCTATACAGGTCTGCAAGAAAAGCAAGACCAGGAACTCGACGAATCCATCGCCAAGTTCAACATCCGAAACAACGGGTTCTTCTCGCTCAAGCGTCTTTTTTACGGGGATATTCTTTCCCAGACCAACAAGATTTCGTTTAGCGTCAAGGAAATCATCAAGCGGACTTTTGACATTGTTTCGTCTTTTTGCGGAATCGTCCTGCTTTCTCCGGTGCTTCTCGCCTGCGCCCTGATCGTCAAGTTCAGCGATCCAAAGGGGCCTATTATCTTTAAGCAAACGCGCGTCGGCAAGAATGGCAAGCTCTTTACCATGTACAAATTCCGCAGCATGTACATCGATGCGGAAGCGCGCAAACAAGAACTGCAGAAGTTCAACGAATCCAGCGGCCCGACCTTCAAGATGAAGAACGATCCGCGCATCTACCCGATGGGCCACATCCTCCGCAAATTCAGTCTGGACGAATTGCCTCAGTTGTTCAACGTCCTCACTGGCGATATGTCGGTCGTGGGACCTCGTCCGCCGCTTCCTTCCGAAGTGGCCGAATACTTGCCATGGCACAAGATGCGCCTTTCCGTTACCCCGGGCCTTACCTGTTTCTGGCAGGTCAGCGGAAGAAGCGACATTCCTTTCGAAGGGCAAATGCGCCTCGACAACAGATACGTTCGCCATTCGAATTTTGGCATCGATCTGCAGCTCGTCGCAAAAACCTTCAAAGCCGTATTCAAAAGCGACGGCGCCTATTAATCCGGTTCAAAAATTCAAAAGACCGCTGGAATCCAGCGGTCTTTTGAGTTTCACAAACGCAAAGAAAATTACATGAGGCCCGGAATACGCATGCCGGCGGTGAGTTCTTCCATGCTAGCCTTGGAAGTATCATCCTTCTTCTTTGTCGCAGCGTTGACAGCGGCCATGATCAAATCTTCCAGAGCTTCGACGTCGTCCTTGTCGACAGCATCCGGGTTGATCTTGATCGATGTCATGATGCCCTGACCATTGAGCACGACCTTCACCATACCGCCGCCCGCTTCTGCTTCAAAGCTCTGAGCCTGAAGATCATTCTGGGCCTTTACCATTTTGGACTGCATTTTCTGCAAATCCTTCAACATTTTCTGCATGTTCATAGGGCTTTCCTTTTTTTGAGGATTAAAATACAATTTTATTCTTGTTCGGGAGTCACTGCACACGGCTCCCCATCCGAATTTTCTTCATCCAGATTTTTCGGAGCCGATCGAGAGGCTACAAGTTCCGCCATAAACCTTTGAGTGAATTCAGCAAGTCCAGGCTCTTTCTGCAGATCGGATTCCCACGGAGAAAGCGGAACTCCCGAAACTTCTTCTCCGGGTTTCGGTTCGAGCAGTTCATAGGTTACAGAAACCTTCGTCTGCAAGCGATCTTCCAAAAGGCTGGTCAGACGTTCGCGATAATCTTCGCGCGTCATCATCTGATCATATCCCCACTTGAACGAAGCCGGGTAGACAACTTTTAAGCGGAACGGGTTTTCCTGAAAGTCTCCATGTTCAAGAGTCGAACCGTTCAGGCTTGTCGCAAAAAATCCCATTTCTTGCGAAAAACTGCTGCGGATCAGCTGCTGCCAGGAATTGCAGATATCGTAACGGGTGATCGACTGTTCCCCGCCAAAATCGTCCGACGCCCCCACAAAATTCGGAGTGTCGTCCAAGCCGTGTTCATCATCAAATGCAGGTGCCCCTCCGAAATCGATGACCATCGAAGAATCCACTTCTGGACCTCCGAAATCGACAGTGGGCGCAGGTTCGGAAGCCTTCGGGGCATCAAAGCTATCGAAGTCAATTGTAAAAGGCGAATCGGAAGGCGCCGCTGGCGCAGGAGCCGCTTGTGGAACAGGCGCCGGAGCGGTAAAAGCCGCCGCCAAAGCCTGTGCCTGCGGTTCAGTTAATTTTTTTTTTGAACCCTGGGAAGCAGGGTCGTTAATCGCGGCCAAGGCACGTTTTAAGTCCACGACCCTGTCGAGGTAAGCCATTCGGGCAAACGCCGATTCCACCAGCAGACGCGGATTCGTGCTGCGGCGAATGTTCCCCTGCAAGTCCGTGAGGATACGTGCAATGCGCAAGAGGTCACCGTTACCAAGAGATGGCGCGCAGAAATTGAGCTTTTCGTATAGACCTTCGGAAATGTTCAATTCTTCGGCAGAAATGCCCCCCACCTTTACATATAGACGGTTGCGGACAAATTTGGCAAAGCCGTCGAGAAGCGGGGCAAATTCCACGCCTGTTTCCGAAGCCTTATCGACCACGGCAAACGTTCCCTTCAGATCGTGCTTCTCGATGGATTCGAGGAGAGCAAAATAAAGATCGTTAGGCGGCACACCGAGAACGGATCGGACGGAATCCGCATTCATATCGTTTCCGGTAAAAGCGTAGGCCTGGTCAAAGAACGTGAGAGCATCACGCATGGAACCGTCCGCCTTTTCAGCAATCATACCGAGCGCTTCGGCATCGGTCGAAATCGATTCCTGCTCGCAGATATACTTGAGACGGCTCGTAATCTGCTTGGTCGTGAGTCGCTTAAAGTCAAAACGTTGCACGCGCGAAAGAATCGTCTGCGGAACCTTGTTGACTTCCGTCGTCGCAAAAATAAAGATCACGTGCGGAGGCGGCTCTTCCAATGTTTTAAGAAGCGCGTTGAAAGCGCCTTTCGAAAGCATATGGACTTCGTCGATCACGAACACTTTGTACTTGCCGATCATCGGCGTGTACTGAGTCTGTTCCAAAAGATCGCGGATGTTATCGACACCGGTATTCGAAGCCGCATCGATTTCAATCACATCCATCGGATGACCGCTCGCAATATCGAGACAGCTTTTGCACTTTCCACACGGAATCAGCGGATTACCGCCCGTGCAGTTCAACGTTTTCGCCAAGATTCGTGCGGAGGTCGTTTTACCGACACCACGGGTTCCCGTAAAAAGGAACGCATGATGCAGACGGCCGCCGACGATTGCATTTTCAATCGTCTTCGCGATATGCTCCTGGCCAACCAGATCGTTGAACGATTCCGGTCGCCATTTGCGCGCCATTGCAATATAAGCCATACTCGACAATCCCTTTAACGGAGAGTGATTTCACCGTCGGCAGAAAGTTTTTCGCGGAGCTTATCGTGAGCCTTGTTCACCACTTCATCCGTGAGCGTTTCCGTCATGGACTGGTACGTGAACGTATAAACCATGTTCTTCTGGCCCGGAAGAATTCCGACGCCCTGGTAAACGCTCTTGAGTTCGATCTTCACCAGGTTCTTCACCTTGAAGGAATTCAGCTTTTCCAGAATCGCTTCATTCGTCATGCGTTCAGCCACGATCATAGAGATGTCGCGGGTCGTGAACACCTGACGGCTGAACGGCTTAAAGACCACTTTCTTTTCCTGAGCCTTCAAAACCTTTTCCAGATCGACTTCAAAGAGAGCCGTTGCATAGCTGATGTCAAAAGCCTTCAACACAGCCGGATGAACCATGCCGACAGAACCGAAGACCGTATTGCCACTCATGATCACAGCTTGCTTGCCCGGGTGCAGGAATTTTTCCTTTTTTTCCACGGAGCGAACTTCCACTGCAAGGCCAAGACGCTTAAAGAGCGAGATGGCAAGGCCCTTGATATCGCCAAATTCGACATCACGCGGTTTATCGTCCAAAGCTTCCATTTTCCAATGGCCCGCGATGACGGCACAAAGGATTGGCTTTTCGGTAAAGCCCGGATCGCGTTCATCCTTGCGTTCTGCATTCTGGAACTGCGCCTTGCCATTTTCGAACAAACGAACAGAGCCCGGACGGTTCTTTTCGTTATCGGCAACCGACTTCAAGAGGATTGGAATCAAGGAAGTCGGAACGCAGCCAAGTTCTTCGGAGAGCGGGTTCAAAAGTTTTGCCGGTTTGGAACGCGGATCTGCATCATTCGGTTCGCCAAACACAGCCTGGGTATTCGCAGCGCTCGTGAAGCGAAGGGAAATGCATTCGTGGAGGCCCATCGAAGAGAGCGTATAGCGGATACGACGGCCGAGAACTTCGTCTGCCGGAAGATCGTTCGGTTTGATCTTGAAGGACGGGACGTCATACGGAATATTGTCGAAGCCGACAAGACGTGCCACTTCTTCAATCAAATCCACTTCGCGTTCGAGGTCCGGACGGTACGGCGGAATTTCAAAAGTCATGTTGCCCAAGTCCTTGAGGCCAATGCCCGTCAGATACTTGGAAATTTCTTCTTCGGAAAGGGTAATGCCCAGAACCTTCGTCACGCGGGATGCGCGGAGCGTCACCACAAAAGGCTTCTTCTGGTGGTCTTCGCCGGTGTATTCGACCGTTCCCTTGAGAACGCTACCGCCGGCAACTTCCTGAATCAAGGCGCAAGCATAATCGTCTGCTTCGCGCTGCATCGTGTAGTCGATACCGCGTTCAAAACGGTAGCTCGAATCCGTCGATGTGCAAAGGCGATGAGCCTGCTTACGCACGACCGTCGGATTAAACCAGGCGCTTTCGAGGAAGACCTTGGTTGTCGTTTCCGTAATTTCGCTTTCCACGCCACCCATCACACCGGCAACGCAGGACGGACGATCGCCATCGCAAATCACGAGGTCGTTTGTCGTCAGTTCATGTTCCTTGTGGTCCAAGGTTTCAATCTTTTCACCCGGCTTCGCCTTGCGAACGACGACTTCGGCACCGTTCAACTTGGACATGTCAAAGCTGTGGAGCGGCTGACCGATATCCATCAAAATGAAGTTCGTCACGTCGACGACATTGTTCACGCTGTTCATGCCGACGGACTTGAGAAGTCGGGAAAGCCAAGCCGGAGACGGAGCAACCTTCACGTTTTCAATGACGCGACCCACATAGCGGGAGCATCCAGCACCCGGTTCCACCGTGAGCTTGATTTCGGAAGAAGCTTCCTTCGAAGCATCTTCGGTAAGCGTGTATGCAAGCGGTTTCAGCGGACGGCCGAATTTTGCCGCAAGTTCGCGGGCAACGCCACGGTGCGAAAGAGCATCCGGACGGTTCGGAGTCACGTTCAATTCATAAGTGGCGTCGTAAAGTCCAAGGGAAATGAACTGGGTACCCGCCGGAATCTTATCGTCGAGAACCATGATTCCACCGTGATCATCGGAAAGTCCGATTTCATCTTCGGCACAGATCATGCCAAAGCTTTCCACACCGCGGATCTTGGATTTTTTCATTTTCAAAGACTTGCCGTCCGGAAGCGGAAGTTCTGCGCCGATCGGAGCGAGAACGACGGTCTGGCCGGCAGCCACATTCGGAGCCCCGCAGACAACCTGAATCGTTTCCTTGCCGTCGTTTACGGTTGTAATGTGCAAGTGATCGCTATCCGGATGCGCTTCACAGGTGAGAACCTTTGCCACGACGAGCTTTTCATATTGCTTCGCCGGTTCTTCCATGCCTTCGACTTCAAGACCGATAGAGGTCAAAGCCTTCGAAACTTCTTCAGCACTTTCCGGAAGATCCACATGACGACGGAGCCAATTCAAAGAAACTTTCATTTTGAGTCAATCCTTTTAAAATTCCTTCCAAAATATAGAAAAACGGCATCCAGGATGCCGTTTTCTTTTAAGCACAGATAGGTCTAAAAGGAAAGATTTATCCGTTTCAGCTCATGTCCTGCCCGAACCAAATAAGAACCAGGAGCATAGCCGTTTCGCTTTAACGTCCAAGCAAGGCTTTCTCCATTTAGCTTCATTTTGCCTAAGAATTTTCCGGTAATGGAAAAGACCTCTACTGAATTTTGAATCGAAGGATTCAAATGATGTTCCCCATTTTGAACCCGGATCGGCACGCGGTCTTCACAATTTTCTTCTGCACAGAACTGAATCCAGTCGATATTGGCATAGCTTCCCGTAATGACCAATTTGAATATATGCTCCCCGGCATTCAATTCTACATTGCCCAAAGACACTTCTTGGTAAACGTCCCAGCTTTCTCCCTGAGGAATCTGGATTGTATCTGTTAGCGGAGTCTCATCCATATAAAGCCTAAAGCTAGAGCCTTCTAGCCCGCTCGCCACTTGAGCGGAAAGCGCATATTTTCCCGTCGAATCCACATGGACCGTGTAGCGGAGCCATTCCCCCGCTTGCGTATAACCGATGGCATAGCCTTTCGAAATGTCGGAAGCATCCACTTGCACAATGTCCACACCATCTTCGCGGTAGGCCAAGCCCTGATTTTCCGAATCCTTGTCATAATAGGCTTTATTCGATCTGCCAACATCATAATTTTCCATTTCAATTTTTCCTGGAATCGTGGCAGGAGTTTCTCCATACGGTGTAATCGGCGTCTCGTCCTGAGTACTTTCTAGATAGATCGCATCATTGACATCGACACCAACCTTGAACCAATCAAAATCTGCATAGCCGCCCGCTGTTTTTGTCGCATAATGGAAAAGTCCAAAACGGTAACCGACAAACATTCCCAACGTATAGGCAAGGTTCATCTTGTCGCCAATGACATTCCAGTTTTTACCGTCTTCACTGTAATAAAAAGTCGCACTTCCCCTTCCCAAAGGCAAATCAAAGTCAATGCGAAAATAGGCAGAACTTCCTAGAAGTGGCTTACTGGCAGCTTCACGCGTTCCATGGTACATGACTGCGCTATAATTTTCACCCGTTTTTTGAATACCGACAAAACCCATCGTATCTTGAAGAGCCACAAGACCTGCTATATCGCCATCTTTCATGCCGACCGCATTGACCAAGATTCTTCCCGAGCATTGAGGGCCAAAGGTGCGTTGCGTCAGCGTATTCTTTGCCGTATAGACTCCTGCATCCGTCCGGGTCGTGATCAAGCGTAAATGTCCCGGGTTTGCCGTGATGGACCATGCGGAATTATCCGGATTATGATTCCACTGCCACTCTAGAGCAAGATTTTCATTTTCAAAATCGTCCGAATTGACAAGGCCGTAACCCGGGAGCGCCTCTTCAGAAAGTTCAAGCGTTGCAGGCGCCTTTCCTCCATCGGCCACAGGCCAGCCGTCCGCCCAAGACATCGGAACCAAATACGGAATCCGTCCAACCGGTCCGGAATCGCGGAAGAGCATTGCATACCACTTGCCTTCGGGAGTATCAAAAATGCCTCCCTGCGCAACTCCGTCATTTTGCAAAAAAATCCTGCCGGAATAATTTCCAAAAAGAGTCTTCGATCGGTAAACGATTTCTGTGCGGCACTTCCCACTTGGCCAAGCAATGCGGAACAAATAATATTCTCCATTTACCTTGAACATCTGAGAGCCTTCAAACAGCCCGTCGGAGCCCGTAACCGAAGCCACGCTGGTTCCTGACAATTTTCCGCTGCGCCCGCCCGACTTGAAGGCCGAAACTTCGGAATTCAATTCCACATAATCAACACCGTCGGAAGCATTTCCGTAGAACACAAAGACAGATCCGTCATCATCAAAAAAGAGAGACGGATCGTGCAACATGCGAGGAAGCGTCGTCACGCTCCATTCCCCGCTTTCCACATCCTTCGTCTTGTACACATGAGTGTTGTTCGATGTATACGACGGCGTCAGAATATAAAAGTAACCATCATGGTACGCAATAGAACTCGCCCAGGAACCTTTCCCATAGGCATTCTTGCCCCCGTTCAAGTTCATCGCATCATTGTCGATCAAGGTTTCGTACGCATAAGAGACGGTGCGCCACTGGGCGAGATTCGTCGACTTCATCACGGGCACGCCCGGCGCAAAATGCATCGTCGTACTCACCATATAATACGCATCATCGACTCGGATTGTCGATACATCGGGAACATCGCCCCAAATAATCGGATTCGATACCGTCGAAGCCATTGCAGAAACGGCGCAAATCGCGGTTGCCGAAATGAATCTTTTCAAGCTTAAATTTCCCATGTAGCCACCTTCTATTGAATTTGAACCCCGAGTAAATCGAATTTCTTTCCATTCTGGTTTATATACAAGGTCTTGCCGTCAACACGCATCGTTTGGACCTTCTGTCTTAAAACGCTGCCCGAAATTTTCTTCGCAGATTTCAAAGCGTCCTTGTCTTTTGAAGATGCCAAATACAGCCAATCGATATTGCAATAAGACCCTGTTATCAGAATTTTCAAAACATGCTCGCCACTTTTTAAATACACCTTCCCCAATTCGATTTCCCGATAGACATTCCAAGCCGTATCGATTTGAGGTATCGTGAAATTTTCAACAGCGGGAGTGTCATCGATATCGATTTGAATGCCCGAATTTTCAAAAGGGGTCGCTACATTGGCGGAAATCGTGTATTCATCATCCATTTCAACATGGAGTGTATACTCCATCCATTCGCCCGCCTGCGTATATCCTACGGCATAGCCTTCACAATCTTCGGTATTTTCCGCATCGGAACACTGGAATCCGACAATATCGACCGCATCGTTTCGATAAGCCTTCCCTTGATTTTCGCTTTCGGAATCGTAGTAAGATTTGCCCAGTTTTCCACTGCCAGGCTCATCATAATTTTCCGCCTGAATATAACCTGGAACTGTAGCGGCTACACCTAAATAAGGCTTTTGAGGCGTCTTCACCGATTGACTTTCCAAATACCAATAATCAAAATCAAAGCCTCCCTGTTTAACCACAAAGAAAACATCCTGAACGCCTTCTTCTACGGTAAAATCAAACACATTTTCTTCCCATGTAGAGCTGGCCGGAATCTGAATTTCCGCAAGAAGCGGACCCGTTTCCGATTTCGAATGGACTTCCAATTTTCCGCCGTTTCCACGGGTCGCGAGGACGATTTTATCGGCGCCATCGCTGATATCGACGGAACGCACCTTCGTGTAAAATCCTTCCGTCATATGTGTCAAGTAGACCGCCCCATCTTCAAATGCAACATGTTCGATAATCGTCATCGGGACCCCATTCCCGTCGGGCGTCTTTGTGACCGTCATTCCGCCCACCCAAGCTTTGGTTTCTGCTTCAACGCGGTCATAGGGATCCAGATTGTGAATGGGAGTTTTCACGCCGTCATTGGTCGAACGAATGCTCGGGATCGTTCCGTCGGCATTCCACGTAAATTCTTCGATTGCGGTAGAGCGGCTATAACCGCCTCCGCTCACATTTTTTTGATTGTGATAAAAGAAAAAGCTACGGCCTTTAAAATCGATCAATCCGGAATGATTCGTGAATGCCGTATTATTTCCTTGATCCATAATGATTCCGCCCCAAGTCCAAGGGCCCGTCGGGGATTCGCTTGTGGAATAGGAAATTTTTTCGGGAACGCCATGGGATGCATAAATCATGTAATATTTATTTCCGCGCTTATGAATCCACGGGCCCTCGGTATACTTGGAATCTTCACCTGCCGGAGCAAATCCGCGACTCATATCGGTCTTGTGGATTTCCCCATCCAAAGTCACCATATCCTCTTTCAGCTTTGCCCAATAGAGAGTCGGATTTCCAAAATAGAGATACGCCTGGCCATCGTCGTCGACAAATACCGTCGGATCTATATAATCCCAGTTCGGACCCGCCAAATGGCTATTCCCCGTCGCATTCCGGTACGGCCCCTCGGGTTTATCCGCAACCGCTACGTTAATCGCCCGCCCCCCGAGAGAAGATTCCACCGTCACGTAGTAGTAATATTTCCCGTTTCGGCGAATGCATTGCGAAGCCCAATCGCCATTTTTCTTTGCATTCGGAAAGTCGGAATTCTGCAAAATCAGCGTTCCCCGGTCGGTCCAGTTCACCATATCGGTCGAGCAAGAAACCCGCCAGCCGTGCATCGTAAAAAAGGATCCGCCTTCGTCATTTCCAGAATACACGCAGACGGTATCGCCAAACACGACAGGCGCAGGATCCGGCGAATAATAAGTCTGGATGATTGGATTTTCAGCCATCGCGACCGAAAAAAGGCTGATTACAAACCCAAGCGCATGCAATTTTAGATTCATCGTATTCATATTCCCCAAAGCACGTCTTGAAACCAAGACGTTCTATTAGACCACAAGTAGAAATTACCTTGTGAATCTCAAAATTTGAATCCATTCCGATGAATTGCCGTTGTTATAATATCCAAGCTGTAAAAAACGCAGAGCCAATTTTGTCCAAATTGTGTATTTTTCCATTGACGTCAGGTGACGCCATAAAAAAAAGGTTCAACTATGCAAGTCGATTTGAATACTGTTGATTGGAAGACGCTCCCCTTCGGTTATTACGATACCGATTACAACGTTCGCTGCTACTACCGCAATGGTCAGTGGGGCAAAATTGAAGTGACTTCTTCCAAAGACATTAGCATCCATATGGCCGCTACTTGCTTGCATTATGGTCAGGAAGGCTTTGAAGGCCTTAAGGCTTACACGGGCAAAGACGGCAAGGTTCGCGTCTTCCGCGTTGATGAAAACGCCAAGCGCATCCAGAATACCGCTAATCGCGTTCTTATGGCCGTTCCGCCTGTAGAACTTTTCCGCGAAATGGTTCACACTGTCGTGAAGGCAAACAAGCGTTTCGTTCCGCCGTATGGCTACGGTGCAACTCTCTACATTCGTCCGCTCCTCATCGGTATGAGCCCGGAAGTCGGTGTGAAGCCGGCAGATGAATATTTGCTCCTCATGTTCGTGACTCCGGTCGGTCCGTACTTCAAGGACGGTTTCAAGCCGGTCGACATGATGATCAGCCGTAACTACGACCGTGCCGCTCCGCAGGGTACAGGTACAGTGAAGGTCGGCGGCAACTATGCAGCATCCCTCCTTTCCCTTGCAGAAGCCAAGAAGCTCGGCTATTCGAGCACGATCTATCTGGATGCAAAGGAAAAGAAGTACATCGATGAATGCGGTCCGGCCAACTTCTTCGGCATCAAGGGCAAGACCTATGTGACCCCGAAGTCGGAATCCATTCTTCCGTCCATCACCAACAAGAGCTTGCAGCAGCTCGCCGAATACTTGGGATACAAAGTTGAACGTCGCCAAGTCCCGTTCGAAGAACTCGCTGAATTCTCGGAAACCGCAGAATGCGGTACCGCAGCCGTGATTACCCCGATCAAGAAGATTGTGGACCCGGTTGCCGGCAAGGAATTCACCTACGGTGACGGCGTGAATCCGGGCCCGGTCTGCACAGAACTCTTCACGAAGTACACCGCAATCCAATTCGGTGAAGCTCCGGATCCGTTCGGCTGGACTGAAGTCGTAGACCTGTAATTCAAAAAATCCTCGCAGCGGACAAAACGTCCGCAACGACGGAAAAAAGATTCCCGTGGAAAATTCCACGGGATTTTTTGTTTATCCTTCAAAAATGGACACTTACCAAAAGCTTTTCTCTCTTGTTGACAAAGCTGTTTTTTTTCGTACACTTTCAAAAAAAACACCCAATTCCCGGAGATAAAAATGAAAAAGAAAGCCTTACTCGGATTCGCTCTCGCGACAGCAACCCTCTTCAGCGGTTGTGCCATGATGCAGCCCAAGAAAATGCTCGACGATCCGACTCTCTACGACGAATATATGACCCGTTCGTTCGAATATTCTTCCGCTGCCTGCTACGAAGCCACCAAGAAGACCTTCGCCGACAACAAGGTTTCCCTTGCCAAGGATGATCCGGAAAGCGGAAAGATGGTCACCGAAAAGTACACGGTCGCAAGTTACACCAAACGCGATGACCACAAGCGCAACATGGAAAACAACCAGTACATCAAATTCTGGGTAAGCGTTTCGGGAGATGAATCTTCATGCGTGATCAAGGTGACCAAGCTCAAAGCCTGGATGAACACCCAGGAACTCACCTATGTGTATCCGAAGCAGGGCGGTCCGGCCCTCTGGGACCCGATCTTCAACTCGATCAAGGATCAGCTGGAAGACGATAACGACTAGGCTTTAGTCAACCCAGCCGACTCGGCCTTCCCCGCCTGCCAAAAACTTTTCGATATAAAGTTTGGCTGCCTGGCACGATTCCGGCAAGGACTTTCCAAGCGCCACATTGGCGAGGATCGCCGACGAAAGCGTACAGCCCGAACCGTGCTTATCGACTCCGACAAAACGCTTCGAAGTGAATTTGAAAATCTTTCCTTCGTGCCAAAGCGTATCCGTAGAATTCTCGCCTTCCGCATGACCTCCCTTCAGCAGAATGGAGGTCTTTTTTCCAACCAGAAGTTCACTGCGGCTGTCGGCGACGCCAAGGCCCAAATACGCATATTCATACTGGTTCGGCGTAATCAGATCGATTGCAGAAAAGACCGGGAAGAACCTATCCGCATCGTCATCTGAGAAGAAGCGGTAACCGGCCGTCGCTCCCATGATCGGATCCCAAATGATGAAGATGTCTTCACTTTTTGCCCGAAGCCATTCCACAATGTTCTGGAGCATTTCCGCATTTTCGACGAGTCCGATTTTCACATACTTGTATGCGCGAACTTCCCAAAGCTTTTCAAGCTGAACACGAACCTTTTCCCAAGGCAAAAAGCCCGGATCCGAAAAAGAACTTTCGTTCTGCACCGTCAAGGCCGTACAGACGGAACATCCGTAAACCCCAAAATCCTTCATCGCCTTGATGTCGGCAAGGATTCCCGCGCCCCCACTTCCATCAAAGCCAGCAATCGTCATCGCGTAAGTCATTTGTGACATAAGCGCCCCCATGCGGATACCGAATCTGCAAACTCCCAAATTCCCGAAACAATGGCCCGATTCAGCACATTGTCCGGAAGTTCCGTCGCATCGCAAAAAACGAATACGTTGTCCGAAATTTCTTCCGGTTTATTTTTGACAATGACTTGGAAAATTTTAGAGCGCACCTCCGGAGAAATACGGCCTAAATCTTCCAGACATTCAGCCTCCACGCTCAAAAGCCCAGAAGCCCTTTGTGCAGCGTCCGCATTCCGAACGAACCAATCCACAGGCTGATGAAAACCTGCCAAGCTGAATTCCTGAGCCATGCTCGGAGATCCGCAAAGGAATGTTTTCATCCGAATCGCTTCCGGAATCGAAAGAAGATACCGTTCCAGCTGGCGATCGTTCATGTGCGGTTTCTGCACATACAGATAATCTACATCATTAGCGAAGATTTTTTCAATTAAATCGACTTCATCGACAAAACTTTCCACACTAGTGAAGAGAATATACCGCATTTTATTTCTCCGAATCCAATTTTCCCGTCTTGACGAATTGCTGAATATCGCGAGAAATCCGCATCGAGCAGAATTTTGGGCCACACATCGAGCAGAAGTGGGAGGATTTGGCGCCATTTCCCGGAAGGGTTTCGTCATGGAATTCGACAGCACGGTCCGGGTCGAGCGAAAGCGCAAACTGGTCGTTCCAGCGGAAGTCGAATCGTGCACGGGAAAGGGCGTCATCGCGGAAGTGCGCCGCCGGATGTCCCTTGGCAAGGTCTGCGGCATGAGCTGCAAGCTTGTACGTCACCACGCCTTCGCGAACGTCGTCCCTGTCCGGGAGGCCCAAATGTTCTTTGGGCGTCACATAGCAGAGCATGGCCGTTCCGAACCAGCCGATCATGGCGGCACCAATCGCCGAGGTTATATGGTCATAGCCTGGAGCGATGTCCGTCGTCAGAGGACCTAACGTGTAGAAAGGCGCATTGTGGCATTTTTCTTCCTGACGTTCCATATTTTCGCGAATCTTGTGCATCGGAACGTGTCCCGGACCTTCGATCAAAACCTGGACGCCTTTTGCCCAAGCGATTTTCGTGAGTTCGCCCAACGTGTCGAGTTCCGAGAACTGCGCTTCATCGTTTGCATCGGCGGTCGAACCCGGACGAAGGCCATCGCCGAGCGAGACGCAAACATCGTACTTGGCAAGGATATCGCAAATTTCATCGAAATGCGTATAAAGGAAGTTTTCCTGATTATGTACCATGCACCAGCGCGCAATAATCGAACCGCCACGGCTCACAATTCCTGTTGTACGCTTTAACGCAAACGGAATATACGAAAGCAAAAGTCCGGCATGGATCGTGAAATAATCGACGCCCTGTTCCGCCTGTTCGATCAGCGTATCGCGGAAAACTTCCCAAGTCAGATTGTCCGCAATGCCGTTTACCTTTTCCAAAGCCTGGTACATCGGAACCGTTCCAATAGGAACCGGACTGTTGCGCAAGATCCATTCACGCGTTTCATGAATATCCTTGCCCGTCGAAAGGTCCATGACCGTATCCGCGCCCCAGTGTACCGACCAGACCATCTTTTCCACTTCTTCTTCAATCGATGAGGTGACTGCGGAATTTCCGATATTCGAATTGATCTTGGTCAAAAAATTCCGTCCGATGATCATCGGTTCACATTCCGGATGGTTCGGATTGCAAGGGATCACGGCACGGCCTGCGGCAACTTCACTGCGCACAAATTCCGGCGTGATTGCAGAGCCGTTTTCGCCGAGCAAAACATCCATCTTTTGGTTTTCGCGGATGGCGACGTATTCCATTTCGGGCGTGATGATTCCCTTTTGCGCATACTGCATCTGCGTCAGATTGGCGCCGTCCTTCTTGACGCGCGCTTCAATCCACGGTGTGCGAAGTTTTTCGATGCCCGCATGTACGTCGATTTTCTTTTCGGGATCTCCATAAGGGCCGCTTGTATCGTAAACGGCAAGTTTCGGAGTCAAAGGATCTTCAATCGAGATTTCACGCATGGACACCCGGATATCCGGGAAAAGTTTTCCAGGCACGTAAATGCGGTTAGACTGAGGGAAAGGCTTAAAAAACGGAGAAGATTCTGTCATACAGATTCCTTTCGTTCGATTACGAACCAAGTTCTTAGGGTATAATCTCAGCCAGCGTTCGCCAGCACCCCTATTGTAATGCTCTAAATATAACAAATCCGAGCCCGCTCCATCCACAAAGAAGAATCCCATCTTTTCCCCGGAGCCCTGTTCACGGAAGCCTTCTATCTTTTTTATATTTTCGCAAAAAATGGACACACGACATGTCGCGCAACAATAGCTTTGGAAGACTTATTCTCTTTGTTGTTCTCGGCCTCATCATCGGCGGAGTCCTTGGCGAATGCTTTGGTTTTGTATTCGGCAAACTCGGCGAACTGATGAACGCGGGCGGTTACAACAATATCGTGCACAACTTCTTTGTGAAGCCGTTCTGGGCCTTCAATACAGGTTCCGGATCGGAGATGGAGCCGTTTGTGCTCAATCTTTACATGATCAAGATTTCTTTTGGCTTTGCGCTCAAAATGAACGTGATGAGCCTCGTCGGCCTTGTCGTCGGCCTCTACATTATGAAATGGTCCGGAGAACGCTAATGAAAAACATTCAGGAACTGAAGAAAGCTCTCGAAAGCGGAGCAACAACCGCAGTCAAGCTTGCAGAAGAATCACTCGCATCGATTGAAAAGAACAAGGCTTTGAACGCCTATATTTCCGTTCTCGCCGACCGCGCCTTGCAGAAGGCAAAGGAAAGTGACGAACGCCGTGCTCAGGGCAAAACCCTTGGCGATCTCGACGGCATTCCTGTCGCCATCAAGGACAACCTTTGCCTCGAAGGTTCCCGCACGACCGCTGCATCCAAGATTCTCGAAAATTTCGTTTCTCCTTATACAGCAACGGCTGTCGCCAATTTCGAATCGAAGGGCGCCGTGATTGTCGGCAAGACGAATATGGACGAATTCGCCATGGGCTCTTCGAACGAATCCTCTTATTTCGGTCCGGTCGAAAACCCGGTAGCCAAGGATCGCGTTCCGGGTGGTTCTTCGGGCGGTTCCGCAGTCGCCGTCGCAACGGGCACGGTACCTGTCGCCCTCGGTAGCGACACCGGTGGATCGATCCGTCAGCCGGCAGCTTGCACCGGCATCGTCGGTCTAAAGCCGACCTACGGTCGCGTTTCCCGTTACGGCCTTATCGCCTACGCTTCGAGCCTTGACCAGATCGGCCCGCTGTCGACAAACGTCCAGGACGCAGCGACGGTTCTTTCCGCTATCTGCGGTCAGGATCCGCACGACAACACCACAAGCCAGCGTCCGACCGAAGATTTCGGTCGCAAGATCGGTGAAAGTCTGAAGGGCAAGGTCATCGGCGTCCCGAAGGAATACTTTGCCGAAGGCCTCGACGCAGGCTGCAAGTCCGCGATCGAAAACGTTTTGAAGAAGGCAGAAGCCGAAGGCGCTGTCTTGAAAGAAATCTCCATGCCGAACATCAGCTATGCGGTGGCGAGCTACTACATCATCGCAACGGCAGAAGCATCGAGCAACCTTTCCCGCTTTGACGGCGTGCGTTACACCTACCGCAGCAAGGAAGCGAAGAACCTTTACGACCTGTACGCCATGTCCCGCAGCGAAGCCTTCGGCAAGGAAGTGCAGCGCCGCATCATGCTCGGTTCTTACGTGTTAAGTTCTGGCTTCTTTGACGCCTACTACGTTCAGGCACAGAAGGTCCGTCGTCTAATCTCGGACGACTTCACCAAGGCTTTCGAATCCTGCGACGTGATCGCTTCCCCGGTGATGCCGGGCCTTCCGTTAAAGCGCGGAACGAACGAAAGCGATCCGATGGCGATGTATCTTTCCGACATCTACACGGTGAGCCTCAACCTCTCCGGTCTTCCGGGCATTTCCGTTCCGTGCGGCAAGTCCGAAAATCTTCCGGTGAACATCCAGTGGATCGGCAAGCCGTACGCAGAAGCCGACTTGCTCTCGATCGCTGCCGCCGGCGAAAAGCTCGTCTAAGTCGAACGATTTAAAACGAAAAAGTTCCTCTCGAAAGAGAGGAACTTTTTTTTATCGGGCTGATTGGATTCGAACCAACGACCTCTTGAACCCCATTCAAGCGCTCTACCAGACTGAGCTACAGCCCGCAACTTGCGTTGCAAGGTGCCCCAAATTTAACTTAAACGTCACCTTTTTGCAAGTCGCATTCCCAAACAGCAACCGCTATTATTTCCAATAGCCTATAATCAGGACTTCGGGAGTCGCCTTTGGATACTTCTTGCTTTCGAACGAAACGATTTTGGAGAGGCTCTTCTGCTTTAATTTCGGATCTTTCACAAGGCCCTTGGTGCGAAGCGTGATTTTTTGCCCCGGGACTTTTCCGCCTTCGCGGATGGAATCAAAATTTTCCACATTCAGCGATACATTCTTGACCTGCACCGAGAACTCGTCTGAAAATTCTTTTTTCAGTTCCAGATCCGGGCGAGATTTTTTGTCTTCGCTCCAAACATAAAAAGTCCATTCCCGTTTTTCGCCAGGCTTGTAATAGCCCGCATCAAACATCTTTTCGCTAAAGATAAACGGAGCCTTTACAATTCCCTGCATGGCAAGCGGATGCGTTTTCCCATCCGTTTCCACGATGACGATGACATTCGCAATCGGACCTTCCAGAGTTGCTGTCGAAAAATCGAATTCGATGTTCACGGGCTCTCTCGGTTGCACTGTCTTTGGGAATTTAAAATTCGAGCAGCCCACACCTTGGCAAAGCACCGTTTCAATGTTTACCGTGTTCTTCGAAAGGTTCGCCCCGCCGATTTTCACATGGCGGGATTCTCCCTGCGGAATTTCTCCGATCTCATAGGAGTCCGTCGGGAAAGCGATGGCATCATCGGCCCATGTGAGAGCGGACAAAGTAAATAAAGAAACAAGGAATAATTGGAATTTTTTCATATCGATGAAAATACAAAATTCTATATTTTCCGCGGATTTATAATCAAACCTAGAGGTACATTATGTCCGACAATCTGTCCGTTCTCGGCAAGGCTCGCAAGGCCTACCAGCCGAAGCTCCCAGCATCTCTTCGTAACGGCGCTCTCAAGGTTGCTCTCAACAAGGGTAAGGCAACTGAATCCGTCAGCGACCAGAAGAAGATCAAGGCTCTCTTCCCGAACACCTACGGTGCTCCGTACATTTCCCTCAAGAAGGCTACCAAGGCTGTTGCCGCTCGCCCGGTGAATGTCGGTGTTGTCCTTTCCGGTGGTCAGGCTCCGGGTGGTCACAACGTGATCGCTGGTATCTTCGACGGCATCAAGAGCATTAGCCCGAAGAGCAAGCTCCTTGGCTTCCTCGGCGGTCCGTCTGGTCTCGAAAACGGCAAGTTCAAGGTGATCGATGCAAAGCTCATGGACGAATACCGCAACGCGGGTGGTTTCGACATCATCCAGTCCGGCCGTACCAAGCTCGAAACCGAAGAACAGTGGCAGAAGTGCCTCGCTGTGGCAAAGGCTCAGAAGCTCGACGCTATCGTGATCATCGGTGGCGATGACTCCAACACGAACGCAGCCGTTCTCGGTGAATACTTCCAGGCTCAGGGCGCATCTTGCGTCGTCTGCGGCTGCCCGAAGACCATCGACGGCGACTTGAAGAACGAATACATCGAAACCTCTTTCGGTTTCGACACCGCTGTGAAGACCTACTCGGAACTCATCGGCAACATCATGCGCGATGCGAACTCCGCTCAGAAGTACTGGCACTTCATCAAGCTCATGGGTCGTTCCGCTTCCCATATCGCTCTCGAAGCAGCTCTCCAGACTCATCCGAACATTACCCTCATTTCCGAAGAAGTGAAGGAAAAGAAGATGAAGCTCAAGCAGGTCATCAAGTACGTTGCAGACATCGTCGCTGCTCGTGCTGCTGACGGCAAGAACTTCGGTGTCGCCCTCATTCCGGAAGGCCTCCTCGAATTCATCCCGGACGTTGGCGTCCTCATTTCCGAACTTTCCGAAGCTCTCGCTCACCACGAAAAGGAAGTCGAAGGCCTCGACACCGCTGCTAAGGTCGAAAAGCTTTCCCAGTGGGTTTCCAAGTCTTCCGCAGAAGTGCTCAAGAGCCTCCCGTCTGGCATCCAGGCTCAGCTCATGCTCGAACGCGACAGCCATGGTAACGTTCAGGTTTCCCTCATCGAAACCGAAAAGCTCATCATCGAAATGGTCAAGAAGGAACTCAAGAGCCGCAAGAACTTCAAGGGCAAGTTCTCTGCCTTGAACCACTTCTTCGGTTACGAAGGCCGTTGCGCAGCTCCGTCGAACTTCGACGCTGACTACTGCTATAGCCTCGGTTACACGGCATCCGTCCTCGCTTACCACAAGCTCAACGGTTACATGAGCTCTGTCCGCGACCTCACGAAGGGCGTTGACAAGTGGGTCGCTGGCGGCATTCCTATCACCATGATGATGAACATGGAACGTCGTCACGGCGAAGACAAGCCGGTTATCCAGAAGGCTCTCGTAAAGCTTGACGGTGCTCCGTTCAAGTATCTCGCCAAGAACCGCGACGTCTGGGCCAAGACCGAATCCTACACCTATCCGGGTCCGATCCAGTACTGGGGTCCAAGCGAAGTCGCAGACCAGACCACGTTCACGATCCGTCTCGAACGCGGTGCAAAGATCAAGTAAGATCTTTAAAATTCTTTTCAGAATTAAAAGGAGAAGTCGAAAGACTTCTCTTTTTTTATTTCACTAAAAAAGAGAAGCCCGCAGGCTTCTCTTTTCATTTATACGTAATCCTAAACGTCAATTAGTCAATCGGCTGATCCCAGGCAGAGCCTCCGCCAAAAGAGCCTGTCGATTCCGCCGAAGCGTTTTCCGCCGGAGTAATTTCGGACAGACACTGCTGAAGAGACGTGCGAACAGCTGTTCCAGAAGCCAGGCATTTCACCTTGACTTCGGAATCCTTGGAGTACTTGACAACCGCCACTTCTTTTCCATCCGCAACGAAACGGAAATTGCCATGACGCATGCCCTTGACGCAAGTGCCCTGGACATCAAAATGGATGTTGTGGCTTTCAAAATGCCATACCGCATTTCGCATATGAAGATCCGTGCAATCCACCGGACCGTTTTTATTCGCTTCGTCTTGATGACGGCTATAATTCGAGCAAGATGCCATCAAAAACGCACCTGCTACGAAAAAGCCGATTTTCAATGTTGCCGAGATTTTTTTCATATTTACCCCATTTAAAAAAGGAAAACGCCACAGCTAAAAATTCACCATGACGTTTTCAGTTGACATTTGAATTTACCGAAGAGCTTCCGAATTCAAGATCCATTGCGAGCGATTCACTCGAAGAACCGTCTTGCCAGCCACTCGCGTAGCCGCTTCACGCACTTCGGATTCCGAAGCCGGGAGACGTCCCTGCCAGAGCACATGACCCTTCATATCGTAGAGCTTTGCAATCCCCTGATCTTTAGAAATCGCCTGCTGCCAAGACAAATTCTTTGCCAAGGTCATCTTCGGGGCAATACCGAGCTTACCACCGACGTCGATAAAGATTGCCGAAATGGAAGATTCTCCCGAAGAGTCCGTTGCCTGGACACGTACCACATACAGGGCTTCAAGAATCGTATCGTTTACCACTGCCGGAGTAATGGTCAAGATAGAGCCATCCAGATCCGTGCTAAAGACTCCCGAAGCATTCGTGACCTTGTACGTAAGAGGTTCTTCATCCGGATCCGAAATAAGCGTGTCCAAATCCAATTCAAGAACGAAATCATGCGTTTCCATGAGAACGAGAGTATCGACCGTCGTGCTCGGCTTGTCGTTCACCGGATTCAAGTAGACGTGAATCTTAAAGCTTGTCGAGCCGGCGATACTATCCGTTGCAGTTACCGTCACATATGCGTCACCAAACGCATTTCTTTCGGATTTAATCGACAAGACACCGGCTGCCGAAATCGACGGAATCAGCTTGCCGTCATCACTTTCGACGCTCAGGTAAATCTTATCGCCGTCCGGATCGGTAAACCAAGTTTTCGTTTCCGACGACTTGAAGGTAATCGGCGATGTAAAGTCTTCAGAGCGAACGAGAGTATCGAACGCATCTGTTTCCACAGCAATCACCGGAGCATCGTTTCGATCCTGGACATCCAAACGGACAATCGCAACCGCTGACGTATCGTCTTTCGAGTTAACCACAGCGTAGCTAAAGGAATCAGCACCGACAAAATCCGCATCCGGAGTATACGTGAAGGAGCCATTCTCATTCAATTTAACCGTGCCGTTAACTGCATCGTCCACCAAGAAAGCGATTAATTCATCCGTCAAGTCATCCGGGTTCACATCGTTCTGCAAGACGCCTTTCTTGGCCGCAATTGTCACGACGCTATCTTCGAACATTTTATATTCATCATCACGCGCTTTCGGTTTATCACTGACCGCGTTAATCGTCACATCGAAGGTTACCTTCGCCGTATCCACGCCATCGGTTCCATAAAGTGTCACCGTTGAAACACCATTCGCATCTTCTACCGCAGAAAATTCAACATAATGCTTCGACTGGAAAGTCGTAACATTCACCTGAATCAAGCCATCACTATAAGCACCGATGGTGATTGGATCTCCGTCTATATCGCTAAAGGCAATTTGTGTATTCGAGAAAATGACAGTCGTGTTCTCAAAATCTTCATCAAAGACAAGACCATTGAGGACTTCATCGTCATTCACCTTCACCGTCGGAGCATCGTTCACACATTTAACAAGAATCGTGACTTTCGCAGCAGCACTTGTTCGATTTGTTTCATCCTTCAACGTATAATACCAATAATCCAGACCGCAGAATTCTTCGTTCGGAGTATAGGTGAAGGATCCGTCAGAAACATCCAGGTTCAAAGTTCCTTTCTGAGGAACAGTTACGGATTCCCCATCAATAGAGAAGTCATTCTTATCAATATCCCTATCGTTTACAAGGACACCGTGCTTATAGTCCACAGTCAGAACGTTATCTTCATCGACTTCATAAGAATCATTTGCCGCTATCGGAGCGTTTTCCGTATTTTGAACATTGACCTGAAATACATAGGAAACGGTATCCTTTCCATCGTTCGCCTTAATCGTCACAAGAGCTTCGCCATCGACGTTGGCTGTCGGCACAAAATGAAGGACGTCTTTCTGGGTAAAAGCCGTCGACGTTTCGACCAAAGAGAGGTAAGAAGAATTTGTAATCTTCACGGATACGTCCAAAACGTCGCCATCTTCATCGTAAAAGACTTTAGAAAGATCGAGCGTCAGAGTATCCGATTCCGGAAGATCCACGATATCTTCCGAACCGTCTGCGTACGGAGAAAGAAGGACTGGCGCGTAGGTGACGCAAGAATCGCTCAAGATAATCGAAGAAAGAGTCAGAGTATTGGTCGTTGATCCATAGGTTTTAGCATGGGTGTTCTTGTAAGAAAACTGCATGCCGAGTTGCTTATCTACATTCCATTTAATCGTTGTCGTCGACTTCCAATCCTGGACAAGATCAGCAAATGCGACAAAATACTTTTTGAAATTTGCCGAAGCGGCAAGGAGCGTTCCGTAGTAATTGTCATCGGTAATCGTCGACTGTCTAAAGTCCAGACGTACAGGATAATCGGCCTTGTAAGTCAAGCAGACACCCTTGTAGCTTGCAAGGGAAATCTCCGTATCTTTATAAGCCGCATTCTGCTTCCACGTGAGGCTGTAACCAGCGCCATTATTGCTTGATGTCGACACCGTGTAATCAATTACCCGGTAAGAGTTCACGATGTTCGTATCGAGCGAAGCTCCCGTGCCATACGTGTATCCATACCAATAGGCCGGAGCCATAGCGCCGTCCCCTTCCGCTGCCGTCCACACAGTATCCGTGGCAGCAAAAGTCAAACCGACACTGGCCAAAACAGCAAATCCAACTGTCGATAATTTCATAACGATCTCCTTCGATTACAATCTTACATACAAATTTAGGAATTTGTATGTTTTTTGCAAGTTTATTCCCAAATTTCACCGGGAAGTTTGGAAATATCGCGAAAATCCAATTTTTGAGGGCCTGGATTCGAAACCGAAGTGAGTTTAGCGAGCGGCTTCCCCGCCCTTTCGATAACGACATCTTCCCCTTTCAGTGCGACCTGATTCAGCAAGTCACCAAACCCTTTTCGCGCTTCCATCGCAGAAACGATCTTTGCCATTAAAGAACCTTGTCCTTGATCACCAAGTCCACACGGCGATTCTTTTGACGGCCTTCTTTCGTCGAATTGTCCGCAACGGGCTTACTCATGCCATAACCTTTGGAACTCAAACGTTTAGCATCGATTCCCTGTTCCACTAAGAACTGGAGAACATTTTGCGCGCGTTGCTCCGAAAGCTTCAAATTATGTTCTTCCGAACCCGTATTATCCGTATGGCCTTCCACAGAAACGTTCAATTCCTGATAAACGGAAAGAATGCCTGCGACTCGGGCAAGGCTCGTTTTTAAATCCGACTTGAGAGAGGCTTTGTCAACATCGAATAAAATGTCCGACATCGAAAGGATAATGCCGCGAGCATCTTCCGTCACCTGAATGAGCTTAGACTGCAATTCGTTCAGTTTGTTCTTGGCTTCATTTTGGCGAGCTTCCGCTTTAGCACGTTCTTCGAGCAAGAGCTTATTCAAGGAATCTTCACGAGCCTTTGCCTGTTCCGCCTGAAGCGCTTCTCGGGCAGCGGCCGCTCCCATCGCGGAATCCATGGCGGAATTCGTCTGGGCGAGCTTCGCGCGTTCCGCCATCAAATCCTCTTCCAGATTCGATGCACGCCCGCTACGCACTTCGCCGATTTTTTCCTGAATTTTTCGGATGGAATCGCGCACGGCGAGCTGTTTTTTACGATTTGCAGCCAGGGAATTTCTGGAATTTTGCGCGGCGATTTGCGACTTGATAATCTGCACATAAAGTTTGCAGGATTCTTCCTTCGAAGCGATACGCGCATCCTTCGGATTCTTTTGTTTTAAGGCTTCCACCGTAGCGGCCGAGGCTCTCGCCTCTGCAATCGTCAGGCGAATTTGGGCAGATCCCTGCGGGAGCGACTTTTCAAGGGCATCGATTTCCTGCGAGCAAGAAGACGATTCTTCGGCAAAAGCGCCGGCAAAAAGCGAAGAAACCGTCAAGGCCATTACAAAAAGTTTTGTCCACTTCATTTTACAGTCTCCTTGCCCTTACTTTCATTATCCAGAATACTTTCATAAAGTTTCTGCGATTCCATATCGCCAAGTAATTCCTTCGACGCAGACGAATCCGCGAGAGCCGCATCCTTGGCCTCCTTTTCAGCAAAAGCCAAACGATATCCTAAGCGACTACGTTCTGCGGCATCATAGGCTTCATCTGTTTTGCCGTTTTCCGAAAGCTGTTTCGCAAGGGCCAAATCCTTTTCGGCCTGGACAGCCGTCGAAGAATGGATTCCTTCTGCCTTTGCCGCGCGATTCATTCCGTCCGCTTCGATAATCGAAGTGGCAAGCAGATCCTTGTTTCCTGCGCAACCAGCGGCAAGCACCGCAAAAAGTCCGCAAATCAAAAGTTTCCTTTTCACCGTCATACTCCTTATAGCTTCATAGACAAACCCGATTAAATAATACATATTATGAAAGTTATGGAAAAAACCTTCGCCGTCAGCAAGTACCTTTCTGCCGTCAAAAAATTGATTACGTCACAGATTCCCCCGATCTGGGTCAATGGCGTCATCACGCAGATTACGGAACGCGGCCGCATGGTTTACCTAAGCATTGCGGAATTTCCCGAAAACGACGTAAAACCGGTCGCAAAACTCGACCTTTACATGTTCGCCGGGGAATACGCTCAAATGCTTTCCCTTTTAAGAGAACTCCCGACGCCATTCGTTCTCAAAGAGCAGCTCAAAGTCAACCTTTTCGTCGAAGCGGATTTTTATATCGGCAGCGGAAAATTCCAGTGCCACGTCAAAAATATCGATCCGAACTTCACGATCGGGGAACTCGCCAAAACAAAGCAGGCCATTCTCCAACGGCTGGAAAAGGAAGGCCTGCTCAACCGCAACAAGGCGCTTCCTTTTGCCAAATTGCCGTTCAAAGTCGGGCTGATCACCGGAGAAACAACCGCCGCGTTCAAAGATTTTACGACAACGCTCGCAAATTCCGGCTTCGCTTTCGAAGTCATTCCAAGCTATGCAAAAATGCAAGGAAACGAGACCGAATCGACAGTCCTCGCCGCCCTTGCAGAGCTATCTAAAATTCCCGATTTGGACGTTGTCTGTATCGTACGCGGAGGCGGTTCCAAGACCGACCTGAACTATTTCGACAGCGAAGCGCTCTGCCGCGCAATCGCCCTTTTTCCCGTCCCCGTTCTCACGGGAATCGGGCATCAGATCGACGAAAGCCTCGTGGATAAAGTTTCCTTCCGCAGTTGCATCACGCCGACGGACTCGGCAAAATTTCTGGTGTCTCGCGCCGAAGAAGCCAAACGGTCCCTCCAAGAAATCTTATTGCAAATCGCGGCGGCATCCCAACAAAAGCTTTCCAGATCCAAGGATCGATTGCACCGCACCGAAACCAGGATTTCCATTCTCTTCGGCAAGCGTCTGGCAACCGAACGTCAAAAGCTTTCCGCAATCATCCGCGATATCGCACGCGCTCCGGAACGCACGCTCGAGCGAGAACGCGAAAAGCTCCGTCGCGACGTAGAAGGCCTAAAGTTCGGCGTGCAAAAGATCATCGCCCTGCAAAAGGCAAAGTTTGAACTTGTCGAAGCAAAAGTCCAGTCAAATGACCCGAAGCGTATTCTTGCGCGCGGGTACACTTATACAACGGGTAAAAACGGACTTGTCAAAAGTGCAGCCAGCGTCCAGTCTGGCGAAGAGCTTTTAATGCATTTCGCCGACGGAAACGTTTCTGTCGTTGCCAAATAAAAAAGCCTCGCCACAGCGAAGCCTTCCCCATTTTAATATAATCCGGCAATTTTTAAGAGTAATCCGGAAAATCTTTTACATGCAGGATTTCTTCCGCATGTTTGATTTGTTCCTGCGTCGGAGCGATTGCATCTGTCAGCGAATAAGGAATTCCCAGTTCCTGCCACTTTGGAATGGCAAAAGCATGGTAAGGCAGGACTTCAACGCGACGGACAGACGGAAGCGTCTTAATAAACTCGTAGGTGTTCGTCAAATCTTCATCGCTGTCAGTGAGTCCAGGAACAAGAACGCGCCGTACCCAAATCGGGATGTTCTTGTCCGAAATATAACGAGCCATCTCCAAAATGTTCTCATTCGGCTGGCGAGTCAATTTTTTATGTCCCTCGCTGTCGAACATTTTCAAATCCAAAAGAACAATCGATGTTGCCGCCAAAAGACGGTCGAACTTTGCCAAATACTCTGGAGTATTTTCAAACGGATTTCCGCTCGTATCCAAAGCCGTATTGACATGATGCTCGTGGCAAATTTCAAAAAATTCTGTTAAAAAATCCAACTGGAGAAGAGGCTCGCCACCGCTCACGGTAACGCCGCCATTGTTCTTCCAGTAAGATTTGTAACGATAGACCAAAGAAAAAAGCTCCTGAGGCGTGTACAGGGTACCGCCTTCGGAGCAATTCCAAGTTTCCGGATTGTGACAATAACGACAACGCATGCGGCAGCCTTGCGTAAACACAACGCACCGCACACCAGGGCCATCCACGAGACCAAAAGATTCCAGTTTCTGAATGCGCCCCGTCGTCATCGGTCAATTACATTCTTTCGTGGCAGGTACGAGAGATAACGTCCATCTGTTGTTCCTTCGTGAGGTTGATGAACTTAACTGCGTAGCCAGACACGCGAATGGTGAAGTTCTGGTATTCTTCCTTTTCCGGGTGTTCCATAGCGTCGATGAGCTTTTCACGACCGAACACGTTCACGTTCACGTGGTGAGAGCCCTGATCGAAGTAACCGTCGAGAACCTGAACGAGGTTGTTCGTACGTTCTTCTTCGCTGTGGCCGAGTGCACTCGGGTTGATCGTCTGGGTATTGCTGATCCCGTCGAGAGACCAGTGGTACGGAATCTTGGCGACCGAGTTGAGGGAAGCAAGGAGACCGTTCTGTTCTGCACCGTAGCTCGGGTTCGCGCCCGGAGAGAGCGGTTCACCAGCCTTACGGCCGTCCGGCATTGCACCCGTAGCCTTACCGTACACGACGTTAGACGTAATCGTCAAAATCGAGGTGGTCGGTTCGGAATTACGATAGGTGTGATGCTTCTTGATCTTATTCACGAAGTTGTGGAGGAGTTCCACACCGATATTGTCGGCACGGTCATCATCGTTACCATACTTCGGGAATTCACCTTCCGTCTTGTAATCGATAGCGAGACCCTGTTCGTTACGGATGACCTTCACCTTTGCATACTTAATAGCAGAGAGGGAGTCGATCACGTGAGAGAAGCCAGCGATACCCGTTGCGAAGGTACGACGCACATCCGTATCAATGAGAGCCATTTCTTCGGCTTCATAATAGTACTTGTCGTGCATGTACTGGATCGCATTCAAAGTATTCACATAGAGCTTGGCAAGCCATTCAAGCATAGCGTCATACTTCTTCATGACCTCGGCATAATCGAGGTATTCAGAAGTAATCGGGCAAAGTGCCGGACCCACCTGTTCGCCGCTCTTTTCATCGACACCGCCGTTGATCGCATAGAGCAAAGCCTTAGCGAGGTTAGCACGAGCGCCGAAGAACTGCATTTCCTTACCAGTCTGAGTTGCAGAGACGCAGCAGCAGATGGAGTAGTCATCACCCCAAACCGGCTTCATCACGTCATCGTTTTCGTACTGGATGGAGCTTGTAATCACGGAAATCTTAGCAGCATACTTCTTGAAGTTTGCCGGGAGCTTGCTCGTGTAGAGAACCGTGAGGTTCGGTTCCGGAGACGGGCCCATGTCTTCGAGAGTATGGAGGAAACGGTAGTCGTTCTTGGTGACCATGTGACGGCCATCCACACCCGTACCACCAACTTCGAGAGTCGCCCACACCGGGTCACCCGAGAAGAGGGCATTGTAAGACGGGATACGAGCGAACTTGACCATACGGAACTTCATGACCAAGTGGTCAATCAATTCCTGAGCCTGCTGTTCGGTGATGAGACCCTTAGCAAGGTCACGTTCCATATAAATGTCGAGGAACGTAGAGACACGACCAACGGACATGGCTGCACCGTTCTGGGTCTTAATAGCGCCGAGGTAGCCGAAGTAGAGCCACTGCACAGCTTCTTTCGCGTTCTTGGCCGGCTGGGAAATGTCGAAGCCGTAAGAAGCAGCCATGACCTTCAATTCCTTGAGGGCCTTGATCTGCATGGAGATTTCTTCGCGGAGACGAATGACGTCATCGGTCATTGTACCATCGCCGCAGTTAGCCTTGTCTTCTTCCTTCTTAGCAATGAGGAAGTCGATACCGTAAAGAGCCACACGACGATAGTCGCCGACGATACGGCCACGGCCGTAGGTGTCCGGAAGACCGGTCACGATGTGGCTGTGACGAGCGAGCTTCATTTCCGGAGTATAGACATCGAAGACGCCGTCATTGTGGGTCTTGTGATACTTCGTGAAGATTTCGTGAAGCTTCGGAGACGGGGTGTAACCGTAATTGGTGCAGGCTTCTTCAGCCATGCGGATACCGCCGAACGGCATGAAAGCACGCTTGAGCGGCTTATCGGTCTGAAGACCAACAACCTGTTCCAAATCCTTATCGAGATAGCCCGGTGCGTGGGAAGTAATCGAGGAAACGATTTCCGTATCCATGTCGAGCACGCCACCCTTGGCACGTTCTTCTTTCTGGAGCTTCTGGAGTTCACCCCAGAGCTTGTTCGTAGCGTCCGTAGGACCGGCGAGGAACGATTCGTCGCCATCATACGGCTTGTAGTTTTTCTGAATAAAGTCGCGGACGTTGATTTCTTCCTTCCAAATGCGACCTTCAAAGCCTTCCCAAGCTTCATTTTGAATCATAATGATTCTCCTTTTTGCTTTAATCGATTTTAACAGCGCTCCAAATATAGGAAATTTGACGATTTCTGGGTACTTATTTTCGTCTTCCATCCGCGATTTTTCTTTAAAAAAGCGAAAGAAAACCGACGTTTTCGTCGATTTTCCCAGATGAATCCATTCGGACGTTTTATTTGTTCTAAAAAGCCTTGACTATTTAGAAATTGTCTGTATTTTTCGGGTCAATTTGTCGGGAGGCATGAGCATCGCCTTGGTCATTCGGGTTCCTTCCATGCGTAAAACCCGGAACCTGTGACCGTCCATTTCGACTTCAACACCAGCCGAAGGGATCGTGCCGAGCTTTGCCAAAATCAATCCGGAAACGGTTTCCACACGAATGCCTTCAGGTTCCTTGAGTTCGATTCCCGTCGCATCTTCGAAATCCGAAAGCGTAATCAGCGGATTAAAAATATAGCGTCCATCCTTCAGCTTTTGGATCATCGCATCGTCTTCAAGGTCGTCTTCGTCCTTGATTTCACCGACGATTTCTTCCACGATATCTTCCACGGTGACAAGGCCGGCAACTCCGCCATATTCGTCTACGACAATCGCAAGCTGATTTCCATTTTCGCGCAATTCCCGCAAAAGGTCATCGATTTTCTTTTGCTGGGACACGAAAACGACCGGATTCAAAAGCGATTGCAAATCGAAGTTTTCCTTACCGTGTTCCGTATACCATTCGAGAAAGTCACGCGCCGAAAGAACGCCTATAATATTATCGATCGATTCGCGATAAACCGGCACGCGGGAATGGCGTTCGTCATTGAGCACCTGAATCGTTTCTTCGAGAGACGTCGTAATGTCGATAGCGACCATGTCCACACGCGGAGTCATAATTTCTCGCACCGGGGTTTCCACAAAGTCAAAGATGTTCAGCACCATCTGGCGTTCATCTTCATCGAGAGCATCTTCGTCTTCATCCGACATATCCGAATTCAGATCCGACTGCAAAGCGTCGCGTTTGTCTTCGGAAAGGAAGCTCAGCTTGGAATCATAACCGAGAGCCTTGTGAACCTTCAAATACAAAAAGTTCGCCAATTTCGCTTCGAGCACAAACGGCAAGCGGAGATACTTGTAAACCGGCAAGAGAATGTGCGAAAGCGTTTCTGGCTTGACCGCTCCGAACATGTTCGGCACAAGAACCACTACGAAATATTCGACAAATCCGGCAAGTACCACGTAGAGAGCGATACCAAGTTCAATCCGTCCGTAAAAACCGTCCGTCAGCACATAGGTTGCGACAAATCCAAGGATCGCGGCTGTCACGTTCAAGACGGTTCGGGCAATCGAAATCGTTTCGTTAAAGCCCGGAGCATCGACGAAATCGTTCACCTTTTTCACCAACTTTTCATCTTCTTCGCTTTCCGTCGTCACCGAAAGGGCAAGAAAGACGATTTTGATTAGCGAAAAAAGTCCCGACAGGATCAAGAAAAGAACCGCAAAAACGATATACGGGGTAACGCTTTCTACCCATGAAAAAACGGGCATCAGACCTTCCTCTGCTTTTTAGCGGGCTTGACCGTCTTGGCGGATTTCACAGCGGATTCCGCCTTCTTTTTTCCATGGCGATAAGGATCGATTCCGAGAATTTCACGTTCACGGCGGCGCATGACGACACGTTCCGGAACCGTGTGATGGTCATACCCCGAAAGGTGCAACAGTCCGTGCACGATCATACGCTTCAGTTCCATGTAGAACGTATTGCCAAACTTCGGAGCCTGACGCTTTACCTGATCGTGAGCGATATAGATTTCACCTAACAGGTAATCTTCGTGCCATTCAAAGCTCAAGACATCCGTCACCTTGTCGAGCTTGCGGTACTGGTGGTTCAATTCGCGAACCATCTGGTCGGAGCACATCACAATGTTGACGTTTTCCGGGTGACCCTCTTCAATGAGAACCTTGCGGGCAAGAGGCAAAAGACGATCCTTCCAAGGGAATTCATCGCCTTCCTTTTCGGCAAGGAAATTGACCTGAAAATCCGGTAATCGAGATTCCTTCTTCATATTAAAGTTCGTACCACTTCTTTAAGACAGAGATGATCGCCTTTGCCTGTTCCTTGTTCGAGATGTTGAACTTGCTTCTCTGCTTGAACACGCCCTGCTGCTTCTGGTATCGGCGGATGGACACCTTCGGTTCGCTAAATTCACCCGTTTTTGCGTTGCGATCCTGATACAGGAACATCATCGTGGACCAAGCACCCTTGCTCAGATATTCCTTGGCAAGTTCCTTGATGACAAGTTCACCGGTTTCTTCGTCGGTGTATTCGATGGTCGGTTCAAGATTTTCTGTATCCATTATCACCTCTTTCAATTATTGATAAACTGCAATAAAGATAAAAATCTATATTCGAATTGAATTTGACAATGCCTTCAAGGAGGAGATTTTGAAAGGATTCCATTCTCCGATTCACCATTTTTGGGCAAGAACATGCATCGCCGGGAGCCTTTTGCTTGTTCCGGCATTCGCCGCGAGTCCTTCGAGCTCGATCGGCAAGGTCCGCTATACCCTGGGAGAAGTCACCGTTCAAAAAAAGGCGAAAAACAACTGGAATCCTCTTCGCATCGGTTTGAAGGTACGCGAAAAAGACCTGATCCGAACCCTTGTTGAAAGCGAAGCGGGAATCGCCCTTTCCGACGGCAGTTCGATCACCATCGAAGAAAACACGACTATCCTCTTTGAAAACGCCGTCAACAAGCAAAGCAAAAACACACAGACCGTCGAAATTCGTACAGGACGCGTTTTCTTTGACGTGCAAAAGCAAAAGGAAGGGAATCAGTTCCAATTTAAAACAGGAACGGCGACGGCAGCCATCCGCGGGACAAACGGATTTATCGAAGGTTCTGACACCGGAACGATCGTTTCGTTAGAAACCGGAAAAATGCTCGTCACGGATTCTAGCGGTCAATCTCTCGAAGTGAACGCAGGCGAAACCCTTATCCAGGAAAGGGGAAAACCCATGCGAAAATTCAGGACCTCAAACGCGGGAACCAAAGGTCTCGCCAAGGAAATTTCAAGGGAAAAAGCAAACAACACTTTCTCTGCCGAAAACCTGAAAAAACGAGCCGAAGATTTGGCCAAAGAAAGCCAGCTGATTCAGAATCCTTGCCAGTTTCAACCGATTCCGTCCATCGTGACAACGCCCGAAGTCCATGTTGCGGGAAAATGCAAGGATTCTGTACAAGTCCGCGTCAATGGCGTGAGCGCCATTTTTTCGGACAGCGGAACCTTTGACGTTCCGGTAAACTGGGACTCAGAATCTTTCGGGTCTAAACGGATTCGCGTCAAATGTTCCAAAGGAAATGCCGAAGTCCTTTGCCACGAGGCAAACGTGGAATATGTACAAGAAACTTCGAACGACGACCGTGCATTTATTCGCATTCGAAAGGACCGCACCATTTCCATGAACAGCATTGAAGGCTTGACCGTGGATGCGGACTTCTTTAGCGAAGATCCCAATGCGAAAGTAACGGTATCTCTAGGGGGCATCACCTCCCCGAACTTGAATTCCCCGGATGCAAACGGGCACGCCCATTTTACTATTTCTCCGCAAAATCCGGATTTAAAATGGACCGAAGAATTTGCCGTGGTTACTCTCGAAAGCCAAAAGAAAACGATCCGCGATACAGTCGCCGTCTCTTTCCCGCCTAAATTGAGCATTATCGGAGCAAGCGCAGATCAGTGCGAAATCCGCTACAGCTTAGTCGGAACCCAGAATCGCAAAGTCACCGTCGAAGAATTTGTAGACGGAATGCCCGCATACAAGGCGGAACACAGCACCGACGTACCTTCAGCGAATCTTCCGATGCTCAAAGGCAAACGCAGATACCGCATTCTCGTAGAAGATGCCGCCGGGAACCGATCCGAAATTTCGGATACATTCCACTGCAATCTTTAAAAAGCCCAAGGCTGGTCCATACGAGCCAACCTTTTTTCTTACAACAAAGCTTCCCTCCGCCTAATTTTCTAAATTAGGGGCTCATGCCATTAAACGCTTACCATTTTAGAGAACTTTCCATTCCGCTTGAAAAGAAAGGCGAAATTTTGCCGGCGCTTGCCCATGCGACCGGGCTTCACAAAGACGCCATTTTAAATCTGGAAGTGGAACGTTTTGCGCTTGACTCCCGCAAACGCGGTGCACCGCATTGGAGTTACAACGTCCGTTTTGAAACGGCAAAGCGTTTGCACCCGACGCACTGGCTCGTTCCGGCGACGGAAAAGGCAGAGACTTTAGACAGCGACCCTTTTAAAGACTCCGTTTTGCTGTCCAAGCATGTAACGGTTGTCGGGGCAGGTCCTGCCGGGCTTTGGGCAGCGCTTTCCCTACAGCGCAAAGGTTTTAGCGTCCACCTTTACGAACAAGGAAGCCCGGTAGAAGAGCGTTTTGGCGATATCCACCGTTTTACAGTCGATCGCAAGTTCAATCCGCATTCGAACGTTTTGTTCGGAGAAGGCGGCGCCGGGGCTTATTCCGACGGCAAGCTGAACACCCGATCGCGTAACGTTTTTTCGAGTGCAGTCCTTGCCGACATGGTCCATTTCGGGATTTCTAGCGATGTGCTGACATTTGCAAAGCCTCACATTGGAACGGACCGTTTGGTACCTCTTTTACGCAGCCTGCGCAAGGAATTTCTTTCGCTCGGTGGCGAAGTCCATTTTCATACCGCCCTCGAAGATTTTGAACTTTCGAACGAAAACGTTTCCCGTGCAAAGTTCAATGGCGAATGGCAAAACGTAGACAATCTGGTTCTCGCGCCGGGACATTCGGCACGTTTCCTGTACGAACTTTTGTACGAACGCGGCGTCAAAGAAGAAAGCAAGGCTTTTGCCCTGGGCGTTCGCGTCGAGCATCCGCAGTCGCTTATCAACCTGCGCCAGTTCGGTTCGAATGTCAACACGGAACTGACCGGAAGTGCAGAATACGCCTTGACGGCAAAAACGTTGAACAATACTTCGGCGGCATATAGTTTTTGCATGTGCCCGGGTGGCGTTCTTGTGCCTTGTGTTTCCGAAGAAGGCACCCTTGCGACAAACGGCATGAGCTACAGCAAGCGCAACGGAAAACTCGCCAACGGTGCAATCGTCGTTCCGATTGAAAAAAGCGAGACTCTTTTCGGCGGTATCGAAATGCAGCGCCGTTTTGAAAAGAACGCCTTTGAACTCGGTGGCAAAAATTATACCGCTCCCGCCCAAACGATCAAATCTTTTCTCAGCGGTAAAAAAGACGATTCCCTGCCCAAGAGCACGTTCCTCACAGGAATTGTCCCCTGCTCGATTCGCGACATTTTAGACGATTCGATTTGCGATTCTCTCGCAGACGGTTTTGAACAGTTTGAACGCAAAATCCCGGGATTCATTTCGGAAGGTTTGATCGTTGCGCCCGAAACACGCACCAGTTCCCCGGTACGCATTGTGCGGAACACGGATACGCTTGAAAGCGTTTCGACAAAGGGACTTTTTGTTCTCGGAGAAGGAGCCGGCTACACCGGCGGCATCGTCACCAGTGCTGCAGACGGGATTAAACTTTCCAATCGCGTTCGCTTGGTAAAGGATTAGGATTTCAGCTTATGATTACTCGAGTTATCGATCGTGATTTTGCAAATATGCGCCTTGACCGTTTTTTGCGCAAGGCGTTCCCGAACGAACCGCTTTCTACTTTCTTCGCAATTTTACGCAAAAAGAAAGTCCGCGTAAACGGGGTTCACGCCAAGGCTCCGCAGATGCTGCACGAAGGCGATACCGTCGACATTTACGAGAATTTCAAAAGCGTGACGAGCGAATCCGAAAATGCGACTCCGGTGAAAAAAGCCTGGGGTACCGCGCCGCAGTTTTCCGAGCGTTACTTTGTGGAACAAAATCTGAATATTGCGCTCGAAAAAGAAGACTTTGTGATTGTCGATAAACCTTCGGGAATTCCGAGCCAGCCGGGAACAGGAACTCGTAAAGGCGAAAGCCTGGTAGAAATGCTTTGGCAATGGGGCAACGATCAGCAGCTTGATTTTAAGCCGACAATCGCCCACCGTTTAGACGAAGAAACCTCGGGACTTCTCGTTGCCGCCCTGCATGGCGATACACTCCGCGAGCTCACCAAGATGCTTCGCGAACATCAAATCAAAAAAACTTACCTCGCTCTCGTCAAAGGCAACCTCGAAAAAGAACGTGGCACCATCAATACCACGCTTGAACGCACCGATTCCAAAGCCGGAGCCAAAATGAAGACCGGAACGAAGGAAGGCGTAAACGCCGTGACGCATTATGCGGTCAAGGAACGCTTCGACGGTTACGATCTGGTGAAGATCGACCTTGAAACCGGACGCATGCACCAGATCCGCGCCCACTTTGAAAGCATCGGCCATCCGCTGATCGGCGACGGTCGCTACGGCGATTTCGCCTTAAACCGGGAATTCAAAAAAGACTTCGGGCTGAAACGTCTCTTTTTGCACAGCGCACGTCTTGACTTCGAATGGCACGGCGAAAAGATCGGTATTGATTCCGCACTTCCGCCGGAACTCAAAAACGTCATCAAGGAGCTTCGCAACCTGCGCAAAAAGACAGCTCCGAAAAATCCAGCTCACAAATAATTTTTTTTACAACCATCCCATCAAAGGAATAAGAACATGTCCATTGCAGAAAACACAAAAGTCGCCATCCATTACACCCTCAAGGATGACGAAGGCAAAATCATCGATTCTTCCGCAGGCAAAGAACCGCTGAATTACATCCACGGTCAGGGCATGATCGTTCAAGGTCTTGAAAAAGCTTTGACCGGCAAAAACGTCGGTGACAAATTCTCCGTAGACGTCGCTCCGGCAGAAGGCTACGGCGAATACAATCCGGAACTCGTGCGCGCCATTCCGAAAACCGCTTTCCAGGCAGACAAGATTGAACCGGGCATGGTCTTCTACGCCCAAACTCCGGCAGGCATCATGCCATTAACGGTTTCCAAGGTAGAAGGCGACAACGTGATGATCGACATGAACCACGAACTCGCCGGCAAGACCCTTCATTTTGAAATCGAAGTGATGCAGGCAGACGCCATGACCGAAGAAGAAATTAAGGAAATGAGTGAACAGCATCATTGCTGCTGTCATGGCGAAGGTCATGAAGACGGCGAAGAAGGCGATCATTGCTGCTGCCACGGCGAAGGCCATGACGACGAAGACGGCGAACATCACTGCTGCGGTGGCAAAGGCCATCATCACGACGATCCAAATCACGAATGCAAATGCAAGAATAAGAACAAAGAAAACTAAGCAGTTTCGATGGAGGGTTCCTATGAAAAATTCGTTGAAAAGCATTTCTAGTTTGTGCTTTTGTCTGATTGCTAGCGGAATTTTCGGTTGCGAAAGCAACTCTCAAGCCGCCAGTTCACACCAAGCCGAAGAATCCTCTTCAACCGGATTTTCATTTGGAACTTCATCGGAATCATCCTCCAGTTCCAATTCAGGATCTTCCTCTAGCTCCAGTCATAACCTAGAGTCTTCTTCTTCGCTAGACCTTCTAGCCATATTCTCTTCCAGCAGTTCCGAAAGGTTTTCGTTTGGAACTCTCGTTGACGAACGCGATGGCCAGGTTTACAAGACCATCGTCATCGCCGACAGTACTAGATCCCAAACGTGGATGGCCGAGAATCTGAATTTCGAATACCCGACGGTCCCGTCTTCCCCAGAACCAAACAACTACTGCCATAGCGACACGGCAGAAGTCTGCAAAAAATATGGGCGTCTTTACACTTGGAGCGCCGCGATTGACTCCGCGGGCATTTACAACCATGACGCCAAAGGTTGCGGTTATACGGCAACCTGCGAAATGGCAAATACCGTCCACGGCATTTGCCCCAAAGGCTACCATCTTCCTAGCATCGATGAATATGATACATTGCAACGCATAACCGGAACTTTCGGTCCATATTCGGGCCAAAAATTAAAAGCAGCGACAAACGATTGGGAAGATGTCGGTACCATATACGGAACCTATGTCCACACTTATGGTTCCGACACCTATGGCTTCGGCGCTCTGCCGACCCAGGTCATCGGCTCAGGCTATGCGGCAATTTTCTGGACATATAGCCAATCTTCCGGCAACCCGGGGAGCCACGGCAGCGCACTGGACTATGTCTTTAGAATTTTCGGCTACCAATGGCCCGACATGAGTCCTATCGAAACAGAATTAGAGTACAAAGACAAACACTTTTCCATCCGTTGCATTCAAGACACAAATTAAACGCAAAAAAGGCATCGAAAAAGCGGGCCTTATGGTCCGCATTTCTTTTTGGAATTTCTCTTTAGAAAACAACGAGATCGTTCTTGTGAATGACTTCTTCCGGAGAGTCTTCGCCAAGAATCGAGCGGACCTGAGCCGTTTTCTTTTGCAGCACAAGCTGCACGTTGGCACTGTCGAGCTGGGCAATTCCTCGGGCAAGGCGTTCTCCCTGCTGAGAAAGAACTTCAATCAAGTCTCCCGCCTTGAACTGTTTTTTGACAGCCACGACGCCTACCGGAAGCAGGCTCGAATGCTTTTTGCGCAGAGCCTCTGCACAGCCGTCGTCCACGACAACGCTTCCGCTCGGAGTGCTGACAAACGAAAGCCAGCGCTTACGGCTGCCGAGCTTTTTATGACTGCCGATAAACAGCGTACCAATGGCATCGCCATAAATGATTTCATGCGGAAGGACCTTCATACCGTTTGCAAGGAACGCGTTACAGCCGCTCTTCACCACTGCACGAATCGATTCCACCTTGGAACGCATGCCGCCCGTGCTGACTGCGGAACCGGTTTCTCCGGGTTTTCCTGTAAGCGCTAAAATTTCCGGCGTAATTTCCGGGACAAAGCGCAACAGACGAGCCTTCGGATTCTTCTTCGGATTGTCGTCAAAGAGTCCATCTTCATCGGTAAAGACGACCAAAAGATCCGCGTCAAAGAAGAGAGCGACATCGCTAGAAAGCTTATCGTTATCGCCGATGCCGTTCAATTCCTTCACCACCAAAGAATCGTTTTCGTTGATGAGCGGAATGATCTTTTTCGAAATCATCGTCTTCAAAGTATTCTGCAAATTCTTGTAACGCACGCGATCGCGGAAGTCGTCCGCAGAAAGCAGAATCTGTCCCACCGCAATTCCATTGCCGAGGAACATTTCACGATAGACGTACATCAAATCGATCTGTCCGACAGCCGCACAAGCCTGCTTTTCCGCAAGGACCTTCGGCTTTTCATCGTAACCGAGAATCGCCATGCCCGTTCCCACGGCACCGCTGGTGACTACAATGACTTCCTTGCCATCTTCCACAAGCTTTGCCACGGAATGGGCGAACTTCTGAATGAAAGAAGTGCGGACACCACCGCGAACCGAATCGACCAAAATGCGCGATCCGATTTTAATTACGATACGCTTGGCTTCACCTAAAATGTTTCGACGTAATTCACTCATAGAAATCCTTACAAATGGCAGTTAACGGCAAACGAGCAAACGAATGGAATCCAATCGGAGCTGCGGACCAAGAGCCGCCTTCTTGTGCACAGCCACATTTTTACGCAGAGCATCGAGAAGCGGACTGTTCTGAGCCTTACCGCGCAGAGTCAACAAGTGATTCATGCGCTGATATTCCTGTTCCGCGCGTTCCTCAACCTTTTTCGCGGACTCCGCCGCAATCATTTCCATTTTCTGCGTTGCGATGCGCTTTGCCAGAGCATGCCCCGTGCTAGCGAAGTAGCGGAGCTTTTCCGTGACCACAGGAACCTTTTGCGGAACGTTTGCATTTCGCATTTTTCCCTTGTCCATCGCTTCCAAACGATCCGAGCAATCCTTGCCCTGAGCGTCCACCAGCACGCGGATAAATGCAGGGCCCGCCACATCGGAAAGTCCCCATGCCGCAGGAACAGAAGGTTCCACGACAAAGTTGTACTGCATGAGCATATCCTTCGAGCCAGCGTCATCCCAAATGACACAAGCCGTCAGACCCTTACCCGAAGCGGTCGCCATATCGATGACGCCTTGAGCCAGAGGATGTTCATAGCTCAAGAAAGAAATTTCATCGTGCTGCATTGCCACGTTGCGGTCAAAGGTTCCGGTGAGTTCCCCAGCCCCATCATCGGATTTTTCGGAACCATCCGCAGGGCCTGCCGCCAATGTTTTATCCAGCATGGTACGAGACGGAAGTCCCGGAATCGTTCCGCCTTCCACCTGCGAACCCGCACGGAAAATCAGGCTCGTCGGAACGTAGCCCTTTTCCACTTCCACGCCAGCAGCCATGAGCGTATCGACCATCAAATTCTGCAAGCGTTCGTCGGCATCGATACTGCGAATTTCATCCGTGATCTGCTTGGATATTTGCGGATCGCGGGAATTGAATTCCAAAAGTTTGTCGCGGCCTTTTTCGATATTTTTTCGAAGGGTTTCGCTGTCTTTTTGGACCAGCGGAATCGTTTCCTTCATAAAGCTTGCGAGCTTCTGCTTCGGATCCGTCATCGCCGCAATCAAAGATTCCGTATACTTGAGGAAAAGTTCTCCACCGCTCATCAGAGGTGCACCGAATGCATCGAGGCCTTCATTGTACCAGTGGAAGATTACTTCCTGAGCGGTTCCCTTCACATAAGGAACGTGTACACGGATTTTCTGAGTCTGGCCGATACGGTCCAAGCGCCCAATGCGCTGTTCCACGAGAGCCGCATCCAATGGAAGATCGAACAAAATCAAATCATGACTGAACTGGAAGTTACGCCCTTCCGAACCGATTTCTGAAGCGATCATGAGCATTGGACCGCGTTCATCGGCAAAGCTTGCCGCCGCACGGTCACGTGCCAGAATCGACATGTCCTCGGTAAACGTGACGTAGCTATTTTCGCCGATTTCTTCATCCAAGACGCTTGCCAAAGCATTCACCACATCCGGATGTTCGCAAATCAGAAGCACCTTGTCCTGCAAATGTTTCTTCAAGAAACCGAGCAGCCAAGGAATGCGTTCATCCATATTCCACGTCGACTTGTACTTGGTCACCAAAAGTCCGTTGACCAAAATATCGAACGAATGGTCCGGATCCGCTTCGCTCGCCTTTTCCACAAGCGCTCTATACTTCGGTTCCGGTTTCAGTTCCACTTCATGCAGTTCCCGTTCCGGGAATCCGCCCACGCTACGCCGTGTATTGCGGAACACGACAGAGCCTGTCCCCAAGGCATCCACAATGCGACGGACCCATTCGCCTGCCGTCATTTCTCGGGAATTTTCCTTGGAAAGCCATGCGCGGATCGGTGAATTTTTCGGAAGCACGGCATTGACGTCATCCCACTTCATCGGTTCGTCGGATTCTATCGGGAGCTTTGCCAAATCGCGAACGATCTTGTGGTAAGAATCTTCATCCTTCAAAAATTCCTGGTAATCGACAAAGCGTGCCGGATCAAGCATTTTCAAACGGTTAAAATGAGATTCCGGCTGCAATTGAAGCGGCGTACCCGTCAAAAGCAGAAGGCCCTTCGTTCTAGACGTGATGGAGTTCACAAGAAGATATTCCTTACTCGTGAAATCATCTTCACAGACCAAATGGTGCGCTTCGTCAACAATCGTCAAATCCCATTCCGCGCTCAAAAAATCCTGAGTCACTGCGGGCTGGCTCATCACAAATTCGATCGTACAGATGACATCGTTCACCTGGTTAAACGGATTCGGATTATCGCTTTCCTGCTGACCGCTTTCGAGGAAGCTGCGGAGGAAGCCTTCATCCACCAACGTGAACACGTGGTTGAAGCGACGATACATTTCTGTCATCCACTGGTGCTTCAAGGATTCCGGAACAAGGATCAGCGTACGCGTGATGCGGCCCGTGCTATGCAGGGAATGCCAGATCATACCGGCTTCGATCGTCTTGCCTAAACCGACTTCATCCGAAAGCATCAAACGCGGTATCGCACTGGAACTGCAAGCCCGCTTGCAAAGATAATACTGGTGCGGAATCAAATTCACGCGAGGACCGATCATGCCTCGAACCGAAGACCGCTGCCATTCGCAAGAAAGTTCATTCGCCGTTTCACGACGTACGAACTCCTTATTATCGGCACAATTGCCACGGATTAGCTGAGAAAAAATATCGGTAACACGCGGCGCCGCCTTCGGAGACAGATCCGATTCCTTCATCTCTCGTCCGCCACGGCCCAAGTAAATCGCAAGACCGTTATCCATGCGGATATTTTCAACGACAAAGCTCGTTCCCTTTTCGTTCTTGGCATTTTCGCCAATCGTCAAAAGGTAACGTTTAATAGGAGCAGCCGACGTCCGATAAATGCGCGACTGTTTTACAGCAGGAAACTCGATCGTTACATTTTTGAACTCAATTTTTTGAACTCGACCTACACCAAGTTCAGGTTCCTGTTCACTAATATAACGCTGACCGATTTGAAATGTACTCATGATGCGCAAGTTAGCTTTTTTGTAGATTTAAGGCTAACTTATGAACTGGTTTTATATCGATGAAAGCATCCTAGAAGGCGACCGAAGACAAGGTCCGCTTTCCTTTGAAGATTTACAGCTGCTCCACAGCAAAAAACAGATCAGCGAAAGCACTTTGGTTTGGCACAAAGGTCTTGAAAACTGGATTACCTGGAAAGAAGCTCTTGACGCCGAGCTTTCCAGCCATTCCGAAGAAGACGAGCGCATGCTCCGCGAAACCGTCGAAGCGATTCTCAAAGAGCGCATTGAAGAATTTCAAAAGAAATCCTACGCCGGATTCTTTATCCGTGCAGGGGCTTTGATTATCGACTGGTTTATTCTTGCCATCATTTGGGAAGCCGGAGTCCACGTTCTAGATTTCTTGAACTTAATCGATTACAATGCGATCGTCGAAGCGTCCAACACTTTCATCGAAAAGTATTCCGCAGATCCCATGTCCGGAAATCTCAGCGAAGAATTTGTGAAGATTCCTGGAATGTCGGATTTGTTCCTCGTCTGGTTTATTTTGCAGACGATTTACTTCATCGCATTCAACGGGTTCTTGTCTGCAACACCGGGAAAGCGACTGCTACATCTGAAGATAGAACGCGCCGACGGATCAAAGCTCAAAGTTTCTGGCGCAATCGTCCGTTACATTTTTAGCCTGCTTACCCAGGCGACTCTCGTCTTCTACGGAATCGGCTACGTCATTGCAGCCATCGACCCCAAGAAACGTGCCCTGCACGACTTTTTTGCCCGTACCCAAGTGGTACATACGTCTAAAAAGTCATCCGATTCAAGCGAGAATTCTGATTTGAAGAAGGATTAATTTGTATGGATTATTTTTCAATTAGCCCTGCCGAAAAGCCTCTCTGCGGAGAAGTCGAAATTTCGGGAGCCAAAAATGCAGTGCTTGCAACCATGACCGCAGCCATGCTCGCTGACGGCGTTACAACGATTACAAACGTTCCCTATTTGCGCGATACCAAAACCATGTCGAACGTGCTTCGCGTAATCGGTTGCCGAATCGATGGCGGTGCGCACGAATTCAAGGTGGACACGCATGGGGCAAATCATTTAGAAGCCCCATATGAACTTGTCAGCACGATGCGTGCAAGCTTTTATGTTCTCGGTCCTCTGGTCTCCCGTTTTGGCCGTTGCCGAGTTTCTCTTCCGGGCGGATGCGCCTGGGGTCCGCGCCCAGTAGACTTGCATTTAAAAGGCCTCGAAGCCTTAGGCGCAAAAATAGAAGTCACCCACGGCTATGTAGAAGCGACTTCCAACGGACGCCTTCCTGGCGGAAATTTTCGATTCCCGATTTCGTCCGTCGGTGCAACCGTAAACGTCCTGATGGCAGCGACACTTGCCCAAGGAACGAGCGTACTTGAAAATGCAGCGATCGAGCCCGAAATCGATTCCTTGGTCGATTTGCTCGAAAGCATGGGCGCAAAGATTGAAGGCAAGGGAACGCGTTCCCTCGTCGTCCACGGCGTAGAAGAAATGCACCCGGGATTCAGCCAGACGATTCCCGACCGCATCGAAGCGGGATCCTTCCTTTGCGGAGCGGTCATCAGTCGCGGTAAAGTCAAGGCCACCAAGTGCAACCCGGTACATATCAAGTCACTTCTGGATATTTTTGAAGAAATGGGCTGCATCGTTCATACCGGAGCGGACTGGGCAGAAGTCGACGCTTCGAGCCGTGATTTAAAACCGGTGCACGTCGAAGCGGTCCCCTACCCGGGATTCCCCACCGATTTGCAGGCGCCGCTCATGGCCGTTCTTGCAACTGTCCCCGGCGAAAGCAAACTTCGCGACACCGTCTACATCGACAGATTTAAACATGTGGCGGAACTGAACCGTCTCGGCGCAAATATTTTCCTCGAAGGAAATACAGCGACCATTAAAGGCGTCGAAAAGCTTCAAGGCGCACCGGTCATGGCGTCGGATCTTCGCGCGGCCGCAGCCCTCGTCATCGCGGGTCTTGTCGCCGAAGGCGAAACGCGCGTCAGCCGCATCTACCACTTGGACCGCGGATACGAAGATTTTGAAGCCAAAATGTCCAAACTCGGCGGAAAGGTCGTCCGTTTAAACGACCAGACCTAAGAGGATTCCTATTCAAAACAAGGCAGCCAGTGCGGCTGCCTTTTTCTTTTGGCCCTTTGAACTTTAAAATGAAAAAGACCCGCATCGCTGCGAGTCTTTTCCAAATTCCGTAGAGAATTAAACCGGATAAAGCTTATGCTTCTTCCTGGGAGTCTTCTTCCACCGGGAGCTTCTTCATCACGTTACGACGGCCATAGCGGACCTTCGTCGGATCGAATTCAGCACCAACGGCTTCCGGTTCCTGAGCCGGAGCAACAGGAGCAGCCGGAGCAGCTGCCGGGGTTTCCGGAAGCGTAGCCTGGATGCGCGGAGGAAGCGGACGACGGCCTTCTGCACGCGGAGCTTCAGCAGCAGGAGCTGCAACTGGAGCCTGAACCGGAGCTGGAGTCGGGGCCGGAGCAACCGGAGCTGCCGGAGCAGCTGCGACCGGAGCTTCAACTGCCGAAGCCGGAGCTTCAGCAGCCTTGTCTGCGGAGAATTCACGGCGACGATCGTTACGACGGTCATTGCGACGGTCATTACGGCGGTCACCACGTTCATTGCGATCGCGCGTATTTGCACGATCCTGGCGGTTGCCATTGTTGCTTGCATTGTTTGCAGCATTATTGCTACGATCACGACGATCGTTGTTGCGATTATTTTCGCGACGGTCATTGTTGCGGGCAGCCATATCCTGAGCGCTAACCGGATGACGGTTCGGCTTCAGATTGGTGTCCGAAACACGCTTGACAATCGGAGTATGAAGCATCGTGATGAGCTTATTCACCTTGGAAAGAATAACGATTCCAAGGATCACCGCGATAACGGCGAGTACGAGAGTGATGTATTCCATTTAGAGTACCTCAATCAAAGGGTGACACGGAAAGCGGCTGGAAGGACCGTAATTTCCGCGGAAGTCGTGAAACGGGGACCATTTACTAACGCTCCTAGGAGCTCAACGGCCATATGAAGGGGCCCAAAACGGGCAGTATCGCCAACTGGCGAAAGAAAAGAACGACTTCGACGCCTAATTTAGATAATTACGCACCAAAACGATTTCTAGACCGCTTAAAAACTTCCCAAAAAATGTAAAAAAATTTTGTGCAGTGCCCCTATTGACAATTAAACGTTTGTGCACTATTTTTATAATAACAAGAACGAGGTCATATATGGATACGCCGCAAAAGCCGCTCACCGAACGTCAGAAAGAAATCTACGACTACATCCGCGCCTGCACCGAAAAGGAAAAGATGCCCCCAACCGTCCGCGAAATCGGAGACAAGTTCGGCATTTCCTCGACCAACGGTGTCCGTTCCATATTATCGGCACTTATCAAAAAGGGCTACATCCGCAGGGCTCCGCGTCTGAGCCGCGGTATTGAAATTCTCGACGAAACAACCGCCAAAGAAAACGCCTCCGAATCCGCAGTCCAATCTTCGGAAAATACGGTTGAAGTTCCCATCATCGGACGGGTCGCCGCAGGCGCTCCGATTCTCGCTGTCCAGAACATCGAAGGAACTGTCACTGTCGATCGCGACTTCCTCGCGAGCCAGCCGAATGTTTTCGCCCTGCATGTCAAAGGCGACTCCATGATCAACGCCGGCATCTTTGATGGAGACCTTGTCTTTGCACGTTCCCAGACCGTCGCCGAAAGCGGTGAAATCATCATTGCCCAAGTCGATGACGAAGCGACTGTCAAATACTATCAACCGAAGCCCGATCATATTGAACTTCGCGCAGCCAATCCGAAGTATCAACCAATCATCGTCAACCCCGACCGCAAGTTCTCGATTGCGGGCCGCGTTATCGGCGTTCTTCGTAAGATCAACTGATTTTATCCGAACAAAAAAAGTATCCGAACAAAAAAAAGGAAGCCTGCATTTTCGAATGCAGGCTTTCTTTTTGAATCTCAAAAAAATCAAAGCTTAACGCAAATCCGAATCATCGTCCAGATTCAAATCGTCATCCGCTTCTTCAATTTCCTGCTGGGAAGGAGCTTCGCCAAAGTCATCATCATCGCGAGCTTCATCCAAGGAATCCACGCCCAGAAGTTTAGCCTGGTAATTCAAATGGCGAGCTTCCTTCGATCTTCCAAGGCCAAGAATTTCTGCGCATTCTTCACAATAGCCAAGATCCTTGTCGACGCGGAATTCCGGAGCAACCGGATTGCGGCAGCACTTGGAGCAAAGCTGATGCGAGCATTCCTTTGCAAAGCGCAAATTTTCTTCTTGGAGTTCAGCAATCACGCGGGCATAGAGCTCTTCCGGAGTTTCTTCCGCAAGAGATGCTCGATGGCGCATGCTGGCTGTCGGCTTTTCAACGACATCCGCAGAAACTTTTTTCTTCGAAGAACGATCTTCCTGTTCATCGTCTTCATAGAAGAAGGCGACCTTCAGCAGTTTGACACCGCCGCGTAGAAGCACAGCGTCTTCTTCGACTTCCGGTTCAACCTTCGGAGCTACTTTGACAGGTTCAACGACCGGGGCAGAAACGACCTTCGGTTCACCCTCTTTAGGCTTTTCCTGAACAACTGACTTCGGCTTTTCTACAGCGACCGGAGCCGGTTTCGGTTCAACCTTTTTCACCACTTCCTTTTTGACTTCGACCGGTTTCGGCGCGACTTTTCCCTTTTTGGGTTCAGCCTTTGGAGCCGGAGCCGGTTTTGCAACGGGCTTCTTCGCAGGAACCTTTGCCGGAACTTTCTTCGGAATAGGCTTGGCGGCTGGCTTCTTGGCTGGAGCCGGTTTTTTGGCAGGAGCTGTCTTTTTAGCCGGAGCGGTCTTTTTCGGTTCGACCTTCGGAGCCGGTTTTGCAACAGGCTTCTTGGCAGGAGCCTTTGCCGGAGCTTTCTTCGGAGCCGGCTTGGCGGCTGGCTTCTTGGCAGGAGCCGGCTTCTTGGCAGGGGCTGCCTTTTTAGCCGGAGCGGCCTTTTTCTGAGAATCTTTTTTCACCGGTTGCGCCTTTTTGGCGGGAGCGGCTTTCTTCGCGGTCTTTTTTTCAGGAATTGATTTTTTCGTAGTCAATTGTTTTTTTGAGCTCATATCACTAAAATATAACAAACTATATTTGTGCCCGATGGCCAAAATAGAAGACAATATCCGCAATTTTTCGATTATCGCCCACATTGACCACGGCAAATCTACCCTCGCCGACCGTCTGATTGAACTGACCAAGACGGTTGCCGAAAAAGATATGCAGAACCAGCTCCTGGATGACATGGATCTGGAACGGGAACGTGGCATCACCATTAAAGCCCATGCGATCCGCTTGCTGTACAACCGAGACGGCGAACAGTACATTTTGAACATGATCGATACGCCGGGGCACGTGGACTTCAGTTACGAAGTCAGCCGTTCCCTTGCCGCTTGCGAAGGCGCCATTCTCGTTGTCGACGCAACTCAAGGCATTCAGGCACAGACACTTTCGAACCTGTACCTCGCCATTGAAAACGACTTGACCATTATCCCGGTTTTGAACAAGGTGGACCTGCCGAGTGCTAACCCGGACCATGTGGCACAGCTCGTCGGCGATCTTCTCGGATATGATCCGGACAGAATTCCTCGCATTTCGGCTAAGACAGGCATCAATATTCCCGAAGTTCTCGACCGCATCGTCGATGAAATTCCGGCCCCGAAGGGTGACGCCAGCGCAAAACTCCAGGCGCTCATTTTCGATTCCATGTACGACACCTACCGCGGGGTGATCAACGACATCCGTATCATGAACGGAACCCTGCGTCCAGGCATGGAAATCCAGCTGATGGCAAGCGGCGCCACCTATACGGTGACCGAAGTCGGAACGTTCACCATGAAACGCAACCCGCGCAAAGAACTCACTGCGGGCATGGTCGGCTACGTCCTCGCGAATGTCAAAACGATCAGCGACGTGAAAATCGGCGACACCATCACCGACTTTGCAAATCCTGCCGATCATCCTCTTCCGGGTTACAAGGATATCCAGCCGATGATCTATTCGGGCATTTACCCGATCGACCCGGAAGATTACAAGAATTTGCGCGAAGCCTTGGAAAAGCTCAAGCTGAACGATTCCGCTTTGCAGTGGGAACCGGAAACTTCGGATGCTCTTGGTTTCGGATTCCGCACAGGCTTCCTCGGTCTTCTGCACATGGAAATCGTGCAAGAACGTCTCGACCGCGAATTCAACGTGAACATCATCACGACCGTTCCGAACGTGGAATATCACGTCTACCTGACCGGCGGCGATATGATTCACGTTTCAAGCCCTTCCAGGCTTCCGGACGCTTCGCGTTACGAACGCATCGAAGAGCCGTATGTCAAGGCCCAGATTTTTACGCCGAAGGAATATGTCGGCGGCCTCATGAAGCTTTGCGAAGAAAAACGCGGCGAATTCGAAAACATGGAATATATCGACGAAACGAAGGTCATCCTCAAGTACGATCTTCCGCTTGCCGAAATCATGTTCGACTTTTACGACAAGCTCAAGTCGATCAGCCGCGGTTACGGTGGACTTGACTACGCCCCGAACGGTTACCGCGCAAACAACCTCGTGAAGCTCGACATCCTTTTGAACGGTGACCCGGTGGACGCATTCTCCGTGATCATTCACCGCGACAAGTCTTCGACTTACGCAAACGCCATCTGCGCCAGGTTAAAGGATTTGATTCCACGCCAGCAGTTCGACGTTGCGATCCAAGGCGCCATCGGCGGAAAGATCATCAGCCGCAGCACGGTCAAAGCTGTCCGAAAGGACGTTCTTGCCAAATGCTATGGCGGTGATATTACCCGTAAGAGAAAGCTTCTCGAAAAGCAGAAAGAAGGTAAGAAGCGAATGAAGAGCATCGGCACGGTCGAAGTTCCTCAGAAGGCGTTCCTCGCCGTTCTTTCCCTTTCCGACGCAGGCAAGGGTTCCGAAGACTAAGCATGTCTATTCAATCGACTAGCCGTAGACTTTTGCATTCCACCTCCCGCAGTTGGAACGTGCTTTTGGCTACGATTCTCGCCACGATTTTCGTGGCAAGTCTTGCGGCTAGATTCTATGCGATTGAACCTTACCGCGTTATCGAGAATTCCATGGAGCCCCTTCTTCCAGCCGGAAAAATCGTCTGGGTCTGCAAGCTTCCATCTTGTACAGACAAATTAAGTCAGGGCGACATGGTTCTCATTTCTTTGCCGGACCATTCCATAGCCGTGCGTTCCGTTTTCGGACTTCCGGGCGATTCCCTTCATATTTCGCCCAACGGAAAGCTTCTCGCCCAAGGGAAAGTGCACCAGTGGGACGATGAATTTGAAATCGTCGCGCCCCGATCGTTTTACGTTCCCCGAAAAGACGATTCCGTTTCTTTCAGCACTTTGAATGACCTCGCTTTCGATTACACTTCTGAACTCATTCGCCGTGAACTCGGATTCCGCAATTTTTACACGCAGGCAAGGCTTTACCGAGGTAGCGATACGCTTTCTATGAGCCGAGTCGGCAGCACCCACATTTTTGGGCGCCCGGTCAGTATCCGCGAAATCAACGGCTTGCATTGGCAAGAATACTTCCTGATCGGTTTACAGATCGACCGCGAAGATCCCGGAGCCAAGCACGTGCATTTTGAACGCAAACTTTTCCGCACCGAAGATTCTTCGGAAGTTCAATATATGCACACCCCGGAAGATACGTATTACGTCGTATGCCAAAAAGGAAACCGCTGCGAAGATTCCCGTAGCCTCGGGTACATTACCCGCAAGCAAATCATCGGGAAAGTTCTACGCTTTTAAATGCCGCTTCCGCGCTTGCACCGAACAGGCGCACCACATCTTCTTTTTGAATAAAACGCTTTAAGGCGAGAACCGCCTTGCCCGAATAAAAATTCCAGCCAACAGGATGACTTAAGCTGCGAAGCTTTTCTTCATCGACAGGCGCCGGCGAAGTTTCATAAATCGGGAAATGCTGAATTTCTATCGAATTTTCCTTAGCGATCTGAGATAAATCCGCAGCCGTCTGAGCTGCCGAAATCCATGCAACTTTTTGCACATTCCGGATTTTCAAAAACTGGGGAAAATCCTTGCCCGCACCATTTTCCGATCCAGCAGCCGCCACGGGAATTCCCTTTTGCAGTAGGTACTGCGCCGTCTTTTTGCCCGCGGTAAAAATAACACCCGAAAAATCTTTCAAGACATCTTTGGCAAGTTCCACGGCCCGCGGACTTCCTAAAAATGCAGCGTCGCAGCCAGAAAGATCCAGGCGGATTCCCGTCGGGCGGTATTGCAAAGCAGGCACGTGCCAAACTTCGTTTCCTGCCGAAGCTTCACGGGCCAAGGTTTCCGCATCCGGAGGGGTCAGCTTGGTATCGATGACCAGCATCAGTGTTCCCGATTCCAAAAAGAAGCGATCGCTTCGGTTCCCGGAGCCTCCGAAGGGAGCATTATGTTTTGCGCATGGCAAGCTTCGGAAAAAGTTTTTGCGAAAGCGTCCAAAGCGGCGCACGCCTGAACCTCTTCCGAAAGTTCCTCCGCCAAAAAGCGCTTTGTCATCCGCAAGGAATGTCCATTCTGCGGGTCAGCAAGAAATGCCGTAAAGAGGAAGGCATTCCCTTCCGGCGAAAGAATGGCCCCCATCGGAACCCGGCAACCGCCGCCGAGCAAATTCATCCAGTGACGTTCCACCCGGGCGGCGATCACCGTTTCACGGTGAGAAATCGCCTGCGCGATTTCTTTTGCCGGGGCATTTTCCTTTAAGCTTTGCAACGCAATAATGCCCTGCCCGATTGCCGGAGTCACCTGATCCACGGTAAAAACTTCCGAAATTTCCGACGGCAAATTCAAACGGTTCAGACCCGCCGCTCCCAAAAGAATGGCGTCCAGTTCACCCGTTTTCACCTTCTCAATCCGCGAAGGCAAGTTTCCGCGCAAGTTTACACAGTGGACATCCGGACGGATCGCCTTCAGTTGCAGAACGCGGCGCGGAGAACCCGTTCCGATCGTTGCGCCGGGCTTCAAATCGGCAAACTTTTTTCCGCCCGAAACCAAAACGTCATTCGGGATTTCGCGCTTTAAAAATCCGGAGAGTTCAAGCCTATCATCCATCGAATCCGGAACATCCTTTAACGAATGCACCGCAATATCGATTTTCTTTTCCATCAAGGCTTCTTCAATTTCTTTGACAAAAACGCCTTGACCGCCAAACGAAACCAGAGAACGCACATGGTCCTTATCGCCGCTCGTCTTGATAATGCAAATTTCAACGGACAGCTCCGGATTTGCCTTTTGTATCAATTCCCGGGTCAAATTGGCTTGGGCGAGCGCCAAAGCGCTTCCCCGCGTACCGATTTTAATCGTTCCCATGCAGCCTCTCATTCGTCATTTTTCAAATCAAAAAGTTTTTCTAGAATCAGCCGGCTTTCCAAGCCCATGCCCGCGGCCCCCAAACGTTTGAGTTCCGCTGACGGCTTATGCAAAAGTTTCGCAATCAGTTCATCGTTGTAACGGCGGATATGTTCAAATTCTTCCGGCGTCACGCGATGTTCCCACTTCTGGAGCAATTCCTGTCCAATCGTTTCATGGTGCTTGCGCAGCGAAAGCATCAACGGGATCACGCCGAGAGTCGCGTACCATTCCGCAAATTCATCAACGGCATCCCCGATGATTTCACGGGCCCGCTCCGCAGAGTGGCGTCTCTTGTTGCGGTTATCTTCCACAACACGGCTCAAGTCGTCAATGCTAAAAAGGGACACATTCGGCAGGTTCTCTACCGCAGGATCGATATTTCGCGGAGCGCCAATGTCGATATACACCGTTTTCCCTGTACGGTTCAGCTGACGCACCATTTCCTCGGTCACCAGATATTCGGGAGAAGAGGCGGCAGCGATGAGCAGATCCACTTCTTTTAAATGGGCCTGCATTTCATAAAGGTCGTAGGCTTCCCCGCCAAACCTCGCCGCGAAATTCTGCGCTTTCGCAAGGGTACGGTTAAAAAAGCGGAATTTCGTCACGCGTTCCGCCGAAAGCTCCACCGACGCAATATTCCCCATATCGCCCAAGCCGAGAATTCCCACGCAAAGAGGCGAAAGATTTTCGAATTCGCGCAAGGCAAGCTGCACCGCCGCAAACGGAATCGAAACGGTTCCTTCGCCGATCGCCGTATCTTCACGGACTTTTTTGCCCAAAGTCAGTGCCGACTGGAACAGATGGCTCAAAAAGAATCCGACTGACCCCGCCTTTTGCGAAAGCTGGAACGCTTCCTTGACCTGGCCCATAATCTGGTTTTCCCCCAGGACAAGGCTGTCAAGAGAGGATACCACCGTATAAAGATGGGAAATCGCCTCGGTATGGGTCAAATAGAAGCAGTGCGGAACCAGTTCCGCCGCATCCATATGGGCAAATTCAGCCCACCAGTTGACGAGCGTATTGCGTAAAGCTTCCGGATAGAGCGTCGCCGCATAGATTTCTGTCCGGTTACATGTCGAAAGAATGACCACTTCCGAAAGTCCGGGCAGATTTCGAAGACTAGCGAGGCCTTTTTCGAGCAAATTACCGGAAAACCCAAGCCGATCGCGCAAAGCGACCGGACACGTCTTATGACTTGCGCCGAGAACGACGCAATGCGTATTTTCTTTATTTTTCATCACTTTTTTCCAATATGTAAGCTAGAAAAATTTCGGGAACTCACCTCTCAAAAAAAGGATTATATATATTTGAGGCAGACTATTTATTGGAGTAAACGAATGAAGTCTACGTTATTCGCGATTATCGGCATGTTCGCAGCGACCGCTTTTGCTGCCGATAGCTATACCATTGATAAATTCTCCGGCGATGAAGTCGGCACACCAGACCAGTATATCGACGCTGAATTTGGCGGCTCCCTGAAAATTTCCGCAACCGGTTCGGTAGAAAACGTTCAGAGCGGGCGTTTCTACGTGCGTCAAAAGTTCGAAGATCCATTCGGCGAAGCTCCGACAACCTACCAGCTTTACGAAGGCAGAGAAGGTTCTGACAAGGCAAACCTTTCTGAATTCTCCCTTCCGGACGGCATCGCTTACGGTTTCGTCGTCAAGGCAAAAGCCTATGCAAGCGAAGATGCAGATGCCAATAGCGACATCGAAAAGGTCTACTTCGACGGCAAGTCCGTATTCGCAGAAGGCGTTTCTGAAATGTACGTGCACCGCGGAGTCAAAACGATCGCCCTCGTTTCCGCAAATGCAGAATCTTCTTCCAGCAGTGCCGACGATTCTTATGCAGAAGAAGACACCTATGCAGCCGCAGCGCCAGAAAGCTCCTCTTCCGCAGCGTCTGACGAATACGAATACTGCGACGACAACGATCCGGATTGCGAAGAAGAAGACGATTACAATTATGATGTCCAAGGCGACGTAGGCGCAACCGCTAGCCGTGCAAACGACGAAGATTATGCGTCGTCTGCCGCAGCCAACGATGTGACGGATCGCTTCGGTATTGCTGACGAAGTTCGCAAGTGGAGCGCATGGGGTCTTGTCGGCGTTGCTGCAGCCGGTATCGGTATCGGCATCTACGACCAGATGAAGTATAGCGATGCCAAGTCCGCATACGACGGCGTGAATGACGTCATCGATTCTCACAAGGCAAACATCGAAAGCGCTTGCGGTGGAGACAAATCTTGCTACGAAGCTACCCTCTGGTACGAAAAACAGGACAACACTTCGGAAATCAGCAAGTTGGAATCCCGCAACAAGAAGAACAAGGACACGATGAATTCCTATTCGACCGCTCGTAACATCTGGTTCGGTGTTGCAGCCGCTTCGATCGCGGGTTCCATCGTTCTCTTTACATGGTAATGAAGACCGGTAAAATTACGGTTCAAGATTTGGGCTTTGAGACGATTCTCGGAGCCCTTTCTTTTGAACGCGTCACCCCTCAACCGGTATCGCTCAGTTTTTCCCTCTGGCTAGATTTCGAACCGATCGCAAAGTCTGACGATTTGAACGATACTGTCGATTATGCGGAGCTTTCCAACGAATTGGTAAAGTTTATCCAGGATTCCCAATTTCAACTTGTGGAAACATTGGTTTACCGTTCGGCTGAAAAAATCCTGCAAAAATCCCCGAAAATTTCCGCAGCCTGGGTCCGCATTCAAAAAACGGAAGCCATTCCGGGAGCCAAAGGATCCATTGCAGAAATTAAGCTCGAACGATCAGCAGTTTAATCCAGAAAAAGCTCTATACCTTAAAGCTTCCGCGATGTCCGAACATTCGACGGGAGCCTTTTTTGCAGACTCCGCTTTGGATCCGTATGCAGAGGCTCGCAAGTCCGCGATAGTGCGGGCGACCTTCAGCATGCGGTAATAGCCTCTAGCGCTCAACTGCATTTTATCGGCAGCGGCTACGGCAAAGCGTTCCGTCGAAGCGCTCATTTCGCAAAATTCCTTGGTTTCATCGCTTGTCATTTCGGAATTGGTACGGCAACGGCTCCTTTCAAAGCGGTGCATTTGCAAAGCTCTAGCCGCCATCACTCTTTGGCGGATATCCGCAGAAGACTCCCCTGCCGGTTTCTGCATCAAGTTTTGTGGATCCATCGAAGGAACCGCCATTTGAATATCAATCCGATCGAGTAACGGTCCCGAAAGACGCTGCCGATACCTCCGAATGGAATCCGGCAAACAAGAACATTCCCTTTTCGGATCCATCGAATATCCACAAGGGCAAGGATTCATGGCTGCGCCCATCATAAAGCGGGCTGGCCACGTTACCGTACCACAGGCCCGGCTAATCCGAATGATCCCTTCTTCCATCGGTTCGCGGAGAGCTTCCAAAACATTGCGGTTAAATTCCGGAAGTTCATCCAAAAAAAGAACCCCATTATGAGCAAGACTCGCTTCTCCGGGCCTTAAACGCTGGCCTCCGCCCACAAGCGAAACCATCGACGACGAATGATGCGGGGATCGGAACGGCCGCCTACTCCAAAAGGATTCCGTTTTGTCTTCTCCAAGAACATGCAGCGAAGAATAGATCCGAGTACATTCCAAAATTTCTTCATCGGTCATGGGTGGTAAAATGCCCGGGAGACAACGGGCGGAAAACGTTTTCCCAGCCCCGGGAGAACCGACCAGTAAAAAGTTATGGGCACCCGCAGCTGCAATTTCCAAGGCTCTCTTCACCCCTTCCATTCCCACAACCGAACGGAAATCAGGAACCGAGGGGTCTACCTTCAAATTTCCATGCGTAATGCCCATCGCCCGCACCGGGCGAACCGTCGATCCCGGCGCAATCGCATGAATGCATTCCGTAAGGGTGGAGACTCCTATTACAGAAAGGCCTTCTACAAGACTTGCCTCCGCCACATTCTCCTTCGGTACCACCAGCACATCTTCTTTTTTAGAAAGGCTCATCGCCACCGAAAGGACTCCGTGTACGGCTTTCACCTTTCCATCTAACGAAAGTTCCCCTAAAAAGACAAACTTTTCCGGATTCTCCGCCTGAATTTCTTCGCATGCGATCAGCATTCCAATCGCGAGCGGAAGATCCAAAGAAGTCCCCTCCTTCCGCAAATCCGCAGGGGAAAGGTTCACGGTCATGCGACTTCCGGAAGCCGCATAGCCAGAACTTCGAATACTGGAAACAACGCGTTCCCGAGATTCGCGAACCGCATTATCCGGAAGGCCGACCAGCGTAAAACCGGGAAGCCCCGCCGAAGAATCCACTTCTACGTTGACAGGAATCGCCTTGATTCCAAGCAAACAACTGGTACGAATCCTCTGGAACACGTTGAAACCTCTTTATGCGGCAGTCACTTCCTGATACTTTTCCAAAATGCAGTTTTCAATATGCTCGCGGCATTCCCGCGTAATCGGGTGGAAAATGCTACGGTATTCTTCGCCCTTGTAAAACGGGTCGTTCGGATAGCCGACAAAAAGTCCATTTTCGCCGTCCATCACACGAAGCTGCGTGAGTTCAAACTGATCGTTCAGAACCACACGGGCAAGCGCCTTGATATGTCCCATGTTGATTCCTTCCTTGAACGGATACACGCGGACATTGGTAACGACCAGGCAATCAAATTCCGAAACCTTCACCGGTTTTTCCTGCTGATCCTGTTTGACTTCTGCTGTTTTTACTTTTGGCATTGTGCCCTCCTATTTTGAGTCTCAACATCGAGACGCTTTTATTAAGGCAAAATGCGTGCCAAAACAAAAACGGCGATTTCTTAAGGAAATCGCCGTTTCAAACTTTAGACAAATGATTAAACAGTGATTATAATCGATTAATCAGCGTCTTTGACGCAACGAACGCTATGCGCATAATTATCTGCGAAGTAATCAAAAACCCACGCTTCATCAAACCAGTCATGATAATTATAAAGAGCAACCCTGAACGCGTTACGCTCGGGGGTCAAAGTTCCTTTTGTCGACGTCCAGAAAAAAGCGGAGAATCCGATGTTTTGGCATTCGGGAACACAGCCCCCCGCAGGAATGGCTCCAAAACCGAAAGGATCGTATCCATTACGCTCAATCGTTTTATCATAAGCCTGATAATAAGTCGATTTCCAGCCAACCTTGGATTTTAAAAGGCGTCCGGTCTGCCAGGATTCCACATACCTCGCGTTAGAATAAGCATACGCCGTAAGTCTGTGAAATTCTTGACTGCTCGGCAAATGCCACCCTTTGGGGCAAACGCCTCGGACCGTATCCTTTGGGGCGCATTCCTTTGATTCTAGTCCGCACTCCTTGCCGTCTTCGCTAAAAAGAGCCGCAGAATCCATGGCGGCCGCCCACGTATAATAACGTCCGAGCTTTGCACAATACTCAACGGAATCTTGATAGCAGAAACTGGTCGGTTTTCCCGATGCCGTTTGCACGTCATAATCAAAATTCAGGTTTTCCGCCATCCAGATTTGAGTCGAATCCTCGCTTCCGATTGCAACCGTTCTATAGACTTGCCCATCTCTTTCGTCGACAAGTTCCCCATATGAAATATTCGGGTTGTAATATTTTCCAGATTCCAAAACAGAATAGGAAGAAGATGAAACGACGTTTACACCAGAACTGGACGAATTTGCATCCGAAGATTCTTCTGACGAGGAAAGGTCTACCTCGGAACTAAAAGATGAGGAAGAAACTGAGGTAGACGAGCTTTCCATTTCAGGAGCTTGAGACGTTTCTTCACAAGCAAGGAAGCAGATGGCCGCAAAAGCCATCTGTCCCAAAATCCACTTTTTCATTTTACCCCTTAATCGCATCCGACATACTGAACATCGGCATGTACATTGCAATCATGAGGAAGCCGACCGCACCGCCGAGCACCACCATAATAAGCGGTTCCATCATTGACGTCAAAGCGTCAATAGCAGCATCCACTTCTTCGTCGTAAAAGTCTGCGACCTTCAAAAGCATCGCGCCGAGCTGACCCGTTTTTTCACCGACGCCGACCATCTGGATGACCATCGCCGGGAAAATCTTCGTTTCCTTCATCGGATCCACAATGCTCTTACCGCCAGCAAGGCCGACCGCAATCTTCATGATTGCGGCTTCCACCACGGAGTTTCCCGAAGTTTTTGCCGTCACCTGCAAAGCTTCTGTTACCGAAACACCAGCATTCAAAAGCGTACCAAGAGTACGGCTAAAGCGCGCCACGGCACTCTTGATCTGCAAGTCCCCCACCTTGGGCACTTTCAGCAAGAACTTGTCAAAGGCAAAGTGCAACTTCGGAACCTTCATAATGACTTTGAACGCAACGATAATCGCGACCACGCCCAAAATCCAGAACGCCGCATAATCGCGGATCATATCCGAAAGGTCCATCACGAACTGCGTCGGCCACGGAAGCTCGCCACCGAGTTCCATAAACGAAGCCGCAAAGGTCGGCACCACAAAAGAAAGCATCAAGACCACCACAAGAACAGCCACGATTGCGACCATTACCGGGTAAGTCAAAGCCTTTTTCACTTTGCGCACCAAACGTTCATTCGATTCCTGATAATCGGCAAGACGCGAAAGGATACCGTCCAAGATACCGCCCGCTTCACCTGCCGAGACCATGTTGCAATAAAGCTTATCGAAAACCTTCGGATGCTGCGCAAGGGCATCGGCAAGGCTCGAACCACCGCTAATCGACATGGTGAGTTTGTGCACAACTTCGCGCATCGCCGGATTTTCCATCTGCTCTTCCAAAATGGTCAAGCACTGGAGCATCGGAAGACCTGCGGACGTCATCGAGCTGAACATTCGCGTAAAGCGAGAAACGTCTTTCGACTTAATGCCCGAACCGATATTGATCTTAATTTCAATCGGTTTGCGCTTGAGGCTTTCCACCACCAAGTGCTTACGGCGAAGCAAGGATTCCGCTTCGTTTTTGTCTTTTGCCTCAATTTCCCCGCTGAACTGGTTTCCTTGAGTATTTTGCGCCTTATAAAGGAAAACCGGCATGGATTAAACTCCCATTTGTTCAAGTTCTTTTTCGAGTTGGGTCGGGTCCGGCGACTTGGCGACCGCTTCGAAGTGTTCAAGCTTACCCTGGCGCACCAGTTCCGCAAGACGCATATTCATCGTATTCATGCCGAACTTTTGACCGATTTCGATCATGGAACCGATCTGATGCGACTTGTTGTCTCGGATCAACGCACGGATAGCCGGAGTCACGTTCATCACTTCATAGCACATCACGCGACCGCCGCCGATTTTCGGCAAGAGCATCTGGCAGACAACACCCTGAAGCACAAAGGAAAGCTGGGTTCGCACCGTCTGCTGTTCACCCTGCGGGAACGCGTCGACAATACGGTTAATCGTCTGAACCGCGGAGTTCGTATGGAGCGTCGCGAGAGTCAAGTGACCCGTTTCCGCGATCGTCAAGGCGGCGCGGATCGTTTCGAGGTCACGCATTTCGCCGATGAGCACAATGTCCGGGTCCTGACGGAGAGCCATTTTCAAAGCCTGTGCAAAGCTCTTCGTATCGTTCCCCACTTCACGCTGGTTCACCATGCAATTCTGGTGCTTGTGCAAGAATTCGATCGGATCTTCAATCGTCAGAATATGTTCGTGACGTTCCTTGTTGATTTTATCGATCATGGCTGCAAGAGTCGTCGATTTACCCGAACCAGTAGAACCGGTAACCAGCACAAGTCCCGACGGGCGCGTCGTAAATTCAGCCACAATCGGGGGAAGATCCAAATCCTTGAAGGTTTTAATTTCGAGCGGAATGATACGCAAGGCGAGAGCTACGCAGCCACGCTGCAAATAAGCATTCGCACGGAAACGCGCCAAATTCGTAATACCGAAAGAAAAGTCACATTCCTTGTTCTGTTCGAAGGACTTCTTCTGAAGTTCATTCATCAAACTATACGTCATGCGCATGGTTTCATCCGGTTTGAGCGCTTCTGTGCCCATCGGAGTCAGCTTACCGGCCAAGCGGAGCATCGGAGGAATTCCTGCGGTGATATGCAAGTCGGAAGCGCCACGCTTCACCATTTCTGCGAGAAGATCTTGAATATTATACATGTTTTGAATATAACATTAAATTTTGCGACTAGTATTTGACGTTTTGGGGATTTAAACAAAAAGCGGGCTGCAAAACTGCAGTCCGCCTGTTTATCAAGCAAGAAGCCTAATTAATCGAGCAAATTTTCAACATCGTCTTCCGGAACCGTGTAAGTCACGGCCTTAGCCTTGGCAAGTTCCGCTTCAACGCCGTTGTAGTTGTACGGCAAAAGGATGAAGGAGATCGAGGTATAACCGTAGCCAAAGTCTTCCAGATCGTAGCTTCTATAAGTATAGGAGTCATCGATCGTCGTGTAAAGAGAGTAGTCCGACATCTTATTCGTCTTATAATAGAGACGATAGCCGTAGATTTCTTCTTCCGGAGCTTCCCAGCTAAGGGTGATATCGTAGTAAGATCCGTCATATTCTTCGACCTTGAAATTCTTGACCTGGCTCGGAACTTCGGAAGCAGTGCCGCCGACCTTGAAGGACTTGGAGTCCACCGAGTAAGAAGCGCCTTCAGTCGAGTAAGC
>OCVV011336243.1_pt1 | contig 84053 bp, 84 predicted proteins | sample 1539721 | NCBI WGS metagenome assembly OCVV01 (sample SAMN02144230, study PRJEB22623) | gut metagenome | biome: sheep rumen | host: Ovis aries | place: New Zealand
ATCTAACAGCGATAGCGGTCTAACAGTGGAACGGTCTAACAGCGCAAGCGGTCCAACAACGAAGTGGTCAGTTGGCTCGCCCAACTCCGCATACGCGCAGTATTTCGTAGGGCAGAGTTTCTTGCAGCCGTACTACGGCGGCGTGGCGAACGTGACCTTCGAGCCCTGTTGCCGCAATAACTGGCATATCCACCACGGCGCAGTGCAGATTCTCATCTGCGTGAGCGGCAAGGGCTGGTATCAGGAGTGGAGCAGACCTGCTGTGCCTCTTACCCCCGGCACGGTGATTGCTATTCCCGAAGGCGTCAAACACTGGCACGGCGCTACTGCTGATAGTTGGATGCAGCATCTGGCTATTCATACACAGGAACAACCCGGCGCCACTAACGAATGGCTCGAACCCGTTTCGGACGAGCAGTACTTAACGGCCTTTTGAGTTAGAAAAAAGAAATTATAAACTCAAGTGGATTCGAAAACGGAGCGACCATAGAGGAGTGGTAAGGTCGCTCCGATGGGTGAGTCTCCAGACGGAGTAAAGTTCTCCTACGCGGAGGATATTGCCAATACCGCATCCGATTTCAATATAGGGTATTGTAAGTCCGTCTCCATATGCAAGTTTGAAAATCGCCAATTCCCTAAGATGTAGATATCGAATACCGGGAATGTGGTTAAAGAGTATACCTTGACCATTCCAATTAAGGTGGAGTGTCATATACCGTTGTGAGGTATATTGTAAGTTGTTCATCAGCGTAAAACGGTAAGGATCAAAGGTGTAGCCTTGGTTCCCTTGGAAATAGTAACCCTGTTGTGGCGGGGGTGTTCCCAACATGATACCGGCACCGAAAGCATAGTCTAACTCTCCTGCCATGCCGAGGGATAGGTTTTGTTTTAGGAGTAGATTGAGCTTGCCGTAGAGTGCAAAACGAGTGTCGTCCGGTTCATTCCAAGCTCCACCCTCAATACCGATGAAAAGGGTAGGGTATTTGCCGCCTCGGTGAATACGCCTAAACCACCCGTCTATACGTCTCTCTTGCCAACCTAAACGAAAAAGTGCACCGATAGTTGAGTAACTGTAGAATGGCATTTGATGATATCCTACCAGTGGGGAACCATAACCTTGTGTACCTGCTTTGAGATAGATGGTTGTCTCTAATATATCGTTCCAATCTGCTTCCCATCGGAAGGAGCCCTGACGTTGACGCACGGCAGAATTGACGTGGTTCGGGTTAGCATAAAGTGCCTCAAAAGCATATGCGGTAAAATCCATACCGAGTTGTCCTACAGCGTTTTCTCTAAGGGCATAAGTCATCTCGTCAACCTCTGAATAGACATATTGGTCATGATACTCTACTTGGAGTACATGTCTCCGCGGCGTGGGCAGATTAAATGACGCACGCCCCATTTCCTTCCATGCACGGTCGCGGACACCATAGCCGATAGAAGCCTCTAAGCGAATATCCTTCATTAACTTGGGTGATGTGGCAAGAGGTAGGCCTACATGAACGGTTTCGTGCTCATTGACTTGCAAGATTTGGGCGATATGTCCGAAATCCACGTAACTTCCGGTGGGAATATAACCGGTGGTTCCGACACGAGCAAAAAAAGTTGCTACTTTAAGTATGGGAATATTTACGAGAGAGTCCATCCATGCTGATTTGCTAAGGCTATCCGCCACAGGCTGTTTGGTTAAAACTTCAGATCGGACAGCTTGTAATTCATGCTGTATTTCAATTGTCGGAAACTGTCGAGTACTATCACGAATAACAGTCAGATAATCAATCGTTGCATGCATCTGCTCCCTGAGGAGCGTATGGTCAGTGGCTAATGTTTGGCTTACGCGTAAAGCAGCTAAACCATTGATATTGGTATGGGGAGGAACATGCGCCTCAATAGCGCGAAGTGCATAGGTCGCTGAATCAATGTACATGCTACCATTGAAGGCGGGGTCAAAACTATTTTTAGCTCTAAAATGAATGACATACTGCTTGGCTCCGTCAACTATAACGGAATCAGCTAAATAGTAGCGGTAGTAGAGGGTGGAGGATTTAGCGAGAGGAGATATGAAAGAGTGTCCTAAAAGATAGACATTGGGTTGATAAAAATTGAGATTTCCATTGCGGTGAATGAGTGCTGAATAGTCGGTCTCCGATAGTACTATAGCATGTTGTTCGGGTGTGCTAATATCTTTGGTCTTTGCCGCCTCCAATGCCACTGTTTTCTGCTCCCGATAAAGAGGCAGAAATGCTGCTGAATCACCCAAATGGCGTGCCGCAAACCGAGAAGGTAAGTGGCTAATGGAGAGAAAAGTCTTTTCAGTCGCAATAGTGCTTGTTGAGTGCAGAAATCGATCATTATCCTCTCGTCTCTCCTTAACCTTTCGGATTAGCATTTTGACTTCATCATCGGAAGGCACGATTGTTACTTGTCCTAATAGGTCGGCTTTTTCCTGCATGGCAACCTCAATACCGGCGGAGGTTTCAGGTTCTATCTTATAACGTTGCGTCTTATAACCAATGGCAGAGATAACCAAGGTTGCTTGTTTGCTCATCTCATCTTGCAATATAAAAGAACCTTGTGCGTCCGATGCTGTACCGATATTGGTGCCTTGATAGTAGATATTGGCTCCCTCAATGGGCTCACCGCTTTCAGCATGAAAAACGGTGCCGACAATGATGCTCGCTATAATTGCTATTGGTAGCATAGGTTTCTATCACTCCTCTTGATTAGCAGGATGGTAACGGAGAACGGCTTGGCGAAGATCTTGAATATCAATATGCGTGTATATCTCAGTAGTCGAAATGGATTCGTGACCGAGAAGTTGCTGAATAACCCTTAGATCGGCCCCGTTTTGCAATAAATGGGTGGCAAAAGAATGTCGCAGCGTGTGAGGCGAGATGGTTTTATGAATACCGGCATCTTCAGCCAAACGGCGAATGATTGTGAAAATCATTGCTCGAGTCAATTGTCGACCATAATGATTGAGAAATGCATAATCAACGGCTTCTTGCTTGATATCTAATCGGCTGCGGTCCTCTAACCAATAACCGAACCATTCATCGGCTACCGGAGATATAGGCACCAAACGCTGCTTTGAACCTTTGCCTGTAATAACCATATACCCTTCCTTACGGTACATATCGGAGAGCTTTAGATTGACCAATTCCGAAACACGCAAGCCGGAACCGTAAAGCATTTCTATGATTGCTCTATTGCGATGTCCTTCTGGTTTGGAGAGGTCAATGGCTCTCTCCATGGCATCTATCTCTTCTATAGTAAGTACTTCCGGCAAATGGGCTTCCTTCTTAGGTGTCTCTAATAACTCAGAAGGATCTTGTTCTATATAATTATGGTAGAGCAAAAAACGATAAAAGGAATGAATACCGCTCAATATGCGCGATTGGGTAGAAGCTTTCGTTTCTGAGTCAAACGTCTGACGGATAAAATCTTGAAGATCATCATAGGACAATCTGACAATATCCAATTGCCTTTCCTTGCAATATTGTTCCAATTTTGCGAGGTCTAACAGGTAGGATTCCACCGTGTTTGGAGAGAACCCTTTCTCCAATCTAAGGTATGTCTTATACTCCTTCAACATGAATCTTATGGCTCGGAATCCAAGACATGAAAGCACTTAATCCCATTACAGAGATTAGTACATAGAGGATGTCTAAAAATTGTACCTGAACAGGGTAGGATGAGATAACATAATCAGCGCCGTTCCCTAATTTGATTAGACCCAATTCCTGCTGTAAAAGGCATAGAACCAATCCTATAACGATACCGATAATAGCTCCTAACATGCTAACGAACCAGCCCTCTAAAAGAAAGACTTGCCTTATATCGGCCGTTGAAGCTCCTATGTGGGACAAAGTTTTGATATCTTCTTTCTTTTCGATAATGAGCATTGACAAAGAACCTATGGTATTGAATCCGGCAATCAGCAGAATAAAGAGCATCAAAAGCATTGTGATACCTTTCTCGGCTTTTGCAATGCGGAAAAAATCTGCATGCTGTTCTTCTTTTGTTAAAACATTATAATGTACGCCTAATCGTCTTTGCAGTTGGCGAGCGACAGATTTGACGTTAACACCATCATCTAAATCAATATTAAAGGCTGTTACGATAGTGGAGTCGCAGTCGAAGAGGTGTTGCGCCATATTGAGAGAAACCAGCATAACTTGGTCATCATACTCAGTCTGATTGACGGCAAAAGTCCCGGCTATAAAAGCAAGTCCTTCGTTGAGCACATCCTCGGTATTTAAAGCAGCCCTTGCAAGGGTCGTTGCCGAATAATGTCGTGTGCGCTGAGGTGCATAAATATGTATGCCGCCCACGAAATGGGCATTCATACCCAATTCTGCAGCAAGACCACGACCCATTACAGTTCGTTCAAAAGCTCCGTCATAGAGGCAGAAATACCCATCGGAGATTATACTATCTATGTGGGTGATTTCTTCAAAAAGCGAGTCCACGCCCATGATGGTTGCTGGCATGCGGTGATCCTTGTATTGGATGAGCGCAGTCTCACGAATTTCACGGCTAACAACTGAAACACCCTCTGTCCCGGATAAAACGAAGTAGAGCGAATCGGCATCTGTGATGAATTTCCCTTCCGCAGGAACAACCTTAAGGGTTGGATCGAACTCGGAAAAAAAAGAAGCTACAATCTTGCTAAAACCATTCATCACGGATAATACACAAATCATAGCCGCTGTAACGATTGCAATTCCGGCTGTGGAAACCCCGCTAACAACATGAATAGCTCCTTGCCGTCTTTTGGCAAAGAGATACCGATAAGCTATGCGTGCTGTCCAGCGCATTAGCCCCTAAGGAGCTCATCAATATGTTCCATCCTGCTGATTGTGTCGTCTAGATGGAATAGGAGCTCAGGAATAATCCGTAACTGATGTCTTTCAAGAGTACCTAACTGACCACGTATCATCCCCTTATCCTCTTCAATGTGTTTCATCATAAGAGTAGCCTTATCGTCTGGGAAAATAGAGAGGTAGATATGTGCAATGGCCAAATCAGGCGAGATACGGACTTCACTGACAGAAATAAGAACACCCCCCATGCCGCTTCCGCCTTCTCTATTGAGAAGTGAATGCGGATACTTCAAAAAAATCTCTGCAAGATCCTTCTGAATCAGGCGGGCTATCTTATTTTGTCGAGTGGATTCCATTGCTTAGAACTTATGACGGCCTTCGTCGGCTACCGTCAATTTCTTACGACCATGAGCGCGGCGGGATGCCAATACACGGCGACCATTGGCGGTTGCCATTCTCTCACGGAAACCATGTTTGTTGCGTCTTTTACGTTGAGAAGGTTGAAATGTACGTTTCATTTTTATTGTAATTTATGTTACTCTCACGAGTAACGAGTTAATATTTCGCGAAAAAGCGTGCAAAATTATACAATTTTTTTGGATTATGCAAGAAAATCTGAAAAAAAATTGCTTTTTTCACGAAAAAGCAGTATTTTTGCATTCCAAATGCAAGGAATAGTTCTTCATATTGTACATAAAACGGATAAAACGACCTTATTATATGCCTACACGCGCGAGAGAGGACGACAGGTCTTTGCGGTCTATGGTGCCGGCGGTCGTAAAAAGCGTCTGGCGGATTTAGCACCGATGTCTATTGTTGAACTTACTGTTCAGCCATCGGCTCGTGATATCCCGGTGCTTCAAGAAGTAAGGTTAATCTATGTCCCTACACGCATTCCCTTTGAGGTTAGACGTCAAGTCATTGCGATGTATATCGCGGAAGTGCTTTCTAAAACGCTCAAGTATGAAATGACCGATGAACCTCTTTATCATTTTTTGCTTTCTGTGGCACAAGATATCGACCAAACTGACGATTTAACTTCTTTTGCCGGAGAGTTTATGACGAATTTATCAATTTTGCTGGGCTACGGAGGGCAACCCATTGAAGAACTTAAGGAACTTCGCTCTAACGAGTTATTATCTCTTTTGTAATTTTCTCCTCTTCATTATGGCGAATTATGCACACTTCATCCAGTAGGACTCCGGACTCTAATTCGTAGGTTTGGAGGAGAAGCGTATTACCGCTGATAGTTAATACTTCATAGCAGCGTTTGCCTGTCTCACGTACCTCAAACTTAGACGAGGAATTGGCCGGATAATACTTGGTGGCGGCATTGGTGTTGATAAAGGGTAATCGGCGAGCATAGCCATGATCATGTCCGGCAAAAACAAGGTCTGCCTTCTTAAGAGCACCACGGAAAAATAGCTTGATTAATATATTTTGTCTCCCTTTTGCGCAAGAAATAACCGGATGGTGCATCATAACAACCACAAAACGCTCTCCCGCGGATGACATACAGCTTTTGAGCCACGTTAGAGTACGGGTGTAATCGCTGATATGCGTTAATCCTTTGGTATCAATCGCGATAAACCGTAACTTGGGGAAATCAACATAATAGGTGGTACCTAAGAATTTCGATGGACCATTATAGGGATTATGAAAAGTAGCCAACCATGAATACTTAATTGTTCTCGGAAAAGTCTTGCTGTATTCATGATTGCCGGGGGTGGCCATTAGCGGAATATCCGCAAAGGCAGATGGCGCAATCTCGTTGATGAGTGCTTGACGATAGTAGAAATAGTTGCGCTCCATAAAATCCCCCAATTGAGCATAGGCATCAATCGGTTCAAGTCGCGCTGCTACCGAATCCAAAAGGGCTGCCGTCAAGCTATTGTGCACATCGCCGAATAGTACAATCCGCAGTTCTAAAGAGTCTTTAGTATCTTGCCAACCCGTGTAGGTCGCACGGAAATGAGGCACTTCTTCGTCCCCGAAACCATGGAACGTATAGTTAATCGTATCTTGCTCCCAAATAGGCTCAGATGGTTCTCCAAACCATGCCTGCCAACGGAGGGCGCATAATACTGCGCCCCCCGCAAACAAGATGATTAGTACTATAATCTTACTTAAACGCTTCATTTAGAAAGGAAGATCGGTACCTTCATCCGTGGCATCGAATTTTTCAACATTAGCTGCCGGTGCGCTCATCGGAGCTGCTACAGGAGTGGCAGGTGCTGCTGCTATAGGCTGAGACACCTCCGCGGACACAACACCTTGTTGAATGCGCCATGCGCGTACGCGAGTGAACCAACGACCGTTGTACTCATGACTCTCAATATCGAAACTGACAGTAACGACATCCCCGAGCGCACACTTATTGCTATTGATGCGATCTTCGCCGAAAATCTCAAAGCAAATCTTCTTAGGATATTGCTCTTGAGTCTCCAGTACGTATGACTGAATCTTCCACGGATTACCGGTGGACTTGGCTACACCTTCTTGAAGGGGAAGGACTTGGATGATTTTACCTACGATATCCATAGATTATTCTCCTTTAATAGCCGCTACGCCCGGCAATACTTTTCCTTCAATTGCTTCAAGCAAAGCACCACCGCCGGTGGAGATATAACTTACGCGGTCTTCTAATCCGAATTTGTGTACGCAAGCTACGCTATCACCGCCACCAATCAAAGAATAAGCTCCATTATCGGTAGCTTCGGCAACGGCTTCTGCTACTGCGCGAGAACCGGCAGCGAAGTTGTCAAACTCAAACACACCTGCAGGTCCGTTCCAAAGAATGGTCTTTGCGCCCTTAATGGCCTCGGCAAATGCTTTACGGCTCTCAGGTCCGGCATCAAGACCTTCCCAACCCTCGGGGATCTCACCGCTCTCGCATACAATCTGTTGTGCGTCATTAGCAAACTTGTCGCCGCATACAGAGTCATGACCGATAACAAGGTTAACACCTTTCTCTTTGGCTTCTTTGATGATGTCTAAAGCTAATTGGAGTTTATCGTCCTCGCAGATAGAATTACCTACGTGACCACCCTGAGCCTTTGCAAAAGTATAGGTCATGCCGCCGCAGAGAATCAGATTATCTACTTTATTCATGAGGTTCTCTATGATACCAATCTTGGTGGATACTTTAGAACCACCCATGATAGCGGTGAAGGGACGCTTGATGTTATTGAGAATATTTTCAACGGCGTTTACCTCTTTCTCCATGAGATAACCGAGCATCTTGTGGTCGGCATCGAAATAGTCTGCAATCACAGCGGTGGAAGCATGACGACGGTGAGCGGTGCCGAAAGCATCGTTGACGTAGCAGTCTGCATAAGACGCCAATGTCTGTGCAAAGCCCTTCTGACGAGCCTTCATCTCTTTCTTGGCTGCCTCATAAGCGGGGTCTTCCTTGTCAATACCTACGGGTTTGCCTTCCTCTTCGGGATAGAAACGCAAGTTCTCCAGCATCAGTACTTGACCCGGTTTGAGCAGAGCTACTTCCTTCTCGGCATTGGCGCAGTCAGGAGCAAAACTTACCTCTACTCCTAAAGCCTCCGAAACAGGTTTAACAATCTGTTTCAAACTCATCTTGGCGTTAACTTTGCCCTTCGGTTTGCCCATATGGGACATGATTATCAGAGCACCGCCCTTGTCCAAAATGTGTTTAAGCGTAGGAAGAGCACCACGGATACGGGTGTCGTCTGTGATGTTCCCATTCTCATCGAGAGGTACATTGAAATCTACTCGAACAATTGCCTTCTTACCGGCAAAATCAAATTGATCAATTGTCATAATCGTGTATATTTAATTGTGTTAGTTAGTTCCAATCTGCGCTTGCTACTTTGCCCCGATAGGCATCTTCGAATGTGGTTGACTCATTATAGCCGCCTTGGAGAATAATATAATTACCCTCCACAAAGGCCTTCATTCCTTTTCTTGGAGTAATCGTTTCAGGCAATCGGTTATGCTTGGAGTCCGGAATTGACCATGTAAGTCCTTCGTTCTTTGACTCATACATAATGGGCTCAAAATATGTCCCGTCTTCTTTAATACCCCCGAAACGATAGAGCTTGTCGTCATAAGCCACAACGGCTACTCCCGCCATGGGTTCCATATCATATCTACTATCCGCATAGTCAATGACGCGGATGTTACTTGGGGTTTCAATTGCGGGAGAGTACTCAAAATTTAGGCGCCCATTACTCATCTTGCCTTTGCGGTCGTAACCGCCTATGAGCATGGCACGCTCGCGCAAAGAAGCGGCATGAAACTTTACAGTCCCAAAGCCTCTGACTGCACTATTGGCAGGAATAGGGACATAAGTGTCTTGCCATTCGTCACCTTCATAAGTAACAATAAAGAGTGAATCGCCTTTGCCGACCATAGCCCAGTTCTGATTGCCTAAACGGAATAACTTCTCATAGACTGTAAAGCCGCTTGGTTCTGCAGAGGGTAGAGCAGGCAAAGTATCTTCTGGAATAATAGGTGAAATATTTTCCCAAGTGAATAAATCGGGATCTATCTGGTGAACAGAAGCCCGTATCTCATAGGTCTTCGTCACTTTCTGATCTTGCGAAATAATGGTGAAGTAAATCGGCGATGTGGTAAGATTAACCGTGTCTGTATAAACATACTTAATCGTCGTGTCGCCTAATTGTAGGGTGGCAGAAGATGGAGGCGCAGCATAGGTTACTTTTAATAACACGGAGTCCAACTTCATGCCATAGGCAATACTGTCTTTGTTGTAGATAAGGCCGGTGTCTATCCTCTCCTCTATAGCGAAAGAAGCTTGTGCCAGTTGGGGATAAGTCTTATTGCTCAGTGAAAAGGCCTTTACTTGGGCAATAGAGGATAGGGTGGTCGTGGTCTGTGAAGAATTACCGCAACTCACCAAACAACATGTCACTATGCCTATCAATATAAATAAATGAAACCCGCTCTTACTCATAATATATAAAAATCGCACAAAAATACAAAATAATTTGCACATCTCCAAATTTTTTTATACTTTTGCACAAAATTCGATAAAATCGTTGTATGAAGATAGATTTATTTGCCACACAGATTGAATGGTTGAAGAGCTTGATGCCGTGGAATCAATTAGAGAAGGAGAAAAAAGCACTTCGGGGGATTATGGAGCAGCGCCGTCGCATCATTCCTCCTGAACAAGTACATGAGTTTTCCGAAACAATAGTGAACCGCATAGAACAAATGCGCCACTTTCAGGAAGCTGAGGTAATCGTGCTATACTATCCGATTCATAATGAGGTGGATGTCAAACCGCTCATCGAAAAATACTGGCAGACGAAAACTATACTCTTACCTGTCGCGCATCGGCATCGTAAAATTGAACTGAGACCCTATCGTGGCGAAGAACTTATGCGTCGTGGCAAATATAATATCCCCGTGCCGTTAACTGAAAACTATTCCGGTAAGATTGACCTTATTATTGTGCCTGGAGTCGCTTTTGACGAGCATTGTAATCGTCTTGGCAGAGGTGGCGGATATTACGATAAGTTCTTGAGGAGGCATCATTCTGTTTATACACTGGGCGTTTGTTATGACTGCCAGATTCGTAAACACCAAGACGTTCCGCACTCCGACCTTGATAAACCGGTCGATGCGGTCGTTACACCCACTCAGGTTTATAGAGAAGCGTAATAAGTATATTTAGAATTGCAAAGCCGTCTGGGCTTCTCTGGCCTTGCGCATTATTTCGTCCGTTTCGGTAGAATAATGTTGCTCGTTGGGTCTGTAATAATAGACTATGCCGTAATCCTTGCAATGTTGCATCTTCTCATACGGGAGTAAGTCTTTATAGTGCTCTTCCACGGTATTCCAGATATCCACGATAATCCTATCGGCCTCTGCACGCATATTATCTACAGAGGTGTACATGCGATCCGTATTATTCTCATGGAACGTGTGGGATTGTTGATGAGACTTAAACATATTGTAGAATACCTGCACTTTGTTGATGGTCGGGTTATAGATGGGGTATCCTCCCTCGGAGATTCGTTTTTGCTCACCTTCTATAATCCGCTTACCCCAAACCAAAATATCCTCATCTCCCGAAAGGTCAGGAACTACATGGATATTAGGGTCTAAACCATACAATTCTTTTTGTTGTTTCTTAATCTCACCGCGTACTACCGCTAAATTGAGTACTTGAATGAAGTGGGAAATATACATCCTCGCTTTTTCTTTCTCGTGGCGGTATTGCTTGTTCGCATTCACGCGCGTCTCGTGGGTGTCGTTCTTCTGCGACACAGTTGTTTTAAACTGAGCGTAAAAACGCTGAGCTTCACTGAGTATCTTGTATGGAATAAATTGGTCGTTGAAACTTGCGACCGAGGCCTTTTCCAATGCTTTCTGCAATGCTCTTAGCCGCGCTAAATCCGTGTTGGGTAAACGTCTATATGGCATAGTTCTAAGATTTGCTACCTTTTTGAACCGCAAAATTACAAAAAGTTATTGATATATGCAAATATTTTTGATTTTTTTATTAAAAATGCTATTTTATTTGCTTGGATAAAAAAAAAGTCGTATATTTGCGCCCGTTTTTGGACAAATAAGTTGATTTGGTTTAAAAATAATAATGAAATATAGACACGCGATTGTACATGTTATATTGTTTGCTGTGACATTGGCCTTTGCCATCGTCTGCTTTTTGCTTATTCCGCAGGTGAATGTTAATAGCGACATGACTAAATACCTGCCGGACAATAGTCCTATGCGAAAAGGGGTGGATATTGTCAATGCCGAATTTGCCACAAACATGGTCTCATCGGCGGATGTGCATGTCATGGAGCATGCGCGCTTTGATTCAACGCTGTATGCGCAACTAAATAACTTGGAACATGTCCAGTCAATCGCCTATCGCATCAGTCGTGATAGTGCCTATACTGTCTATGACTTGGTGGTGGCTAAATCCGTGGACCAAAAGGCGTTGGGGCAAAAGATTGTCGCGCAATACCCCGAGAAAGAACTATTGGTCGAAACCAGTCAGGATGGCGCAACGCCTCCGCTGAGTGCGCTCTTGATAGCCGGAATTATTATTCTGCTTATTCTGCTCATAATGACCGAGAGCTGGTTAGACCCGCTTATATGCTTGGTCGTTACTGGTATTGCTGTCGTTATCAATATCGGAACCAACGCCTGGCTGCCCTCTGTCTCTATCACAACCAACTATATTGTAGCCATCTTGCAACTGGTGCTTAGTTTGGATTACAGCATCATTCTTATGAACCGTTGGCGTCAGGAACGCGAGACGGCAGGCACAGAGGTGCTGGCGGTTAATAGAGCCTTGCGTAAGGCATGGAAACCTATATTATCCAGCGCTTTAACGACTATTGTCGGACTCTTGATGTTGGGCTTTATGAGGCTTAAAATCGGTTTGGACTTAGGCTTTGTCTTGGCGAAAGGAGTTGTTTGCTCTTTAGTCTGCACCATTACCATACTTCCGACGCTTATCTTACTCTGCTATCGCGCCATACTTGCTACGCGTAAGCCCGCTCCGCTTATTCCGACTGACGGCATAGGACGCTTTGCGACCAACCATAAAGTTTCTATGGCAATTTTTGCGATTGGGATGGCGCTTGGCTCATACTACTTGGCACAAAAGACTGAGATAAGCTTCTCTACCAAAGGTGAAAGCCAAATAGAAAAGATATTCCCGGCTACCAATCCTATTGTGCTCGTTTACCCCACTGCGGAGGAACAAAAAGTATTACTCTTTGCCGATACATTGGATGAGGAGTTCCATGTCTATGACAATCAGTGGGTTATTTTTAGTTACCCGACGATTTTGTTGCCGCAACTCACCGCTACGGAACTCTATAACTATATTAAATATACGGCCAATTTAGTGCCTAATATGTCTGCCGCTCCTAACGAGTCTTCTTTTGAGGTCATGGAGAATAAAATGTACGACCCGCAAATGATGCGAATGCTCTATTACATGCATAGTGGACAAGCGGATACGTTGCATATAGGCTTTATGGAACTTATCAACTTCATTCGATTTGGACTTATCAATGACCCCACATTTGCTGACCTTATTGATGACGATGTCAGAGTACAAATAGAACTGCTCAACGAGGCAATAGAAGCTGTCCTGACACAGGACAATGAAATAGTGCGCCCGGATACAACGCCGATACCGAGGGTGGAAATCCCTCTCGCTGCTGCACAGCCTATTGATGCTGCCCATGCATTGGCTACTGCGACACCTAAAGTGGTTGAAAGACCCGTCACTGAAGAGCCTGCGGAAGGGAAACAGAAGCGTCGCGATAAGGAGCAAATTCCTGTTCCGACTCCTCCACAACCTATGCAACAGGATACTCCGAAAACAATTACCCGAACTATTACGGTAATAGAGAAGGTTGATACGGAACATATTCCTGTCATTGGCTTCACGGCACTTCTTAACAAAACCTTTAAGACCCCGGAAACTCAGTATCTTGTCAATATCTTAGATACGGCTGTCTTGGAGCGGGAACTGCCCGCTGAGGAAATGGGAAAACTGATTGGCTCATCCAAATCACAAACGAAGATGATTTACTCCATGTCCTCTTCCGGCAAATCCATGACACCCATCGGATATGTACATTTCCTGACGGACGATTTATTCAAACGCCCTGCGTTACAGTCGTTTGTTAAACCTGCCGAAAAAGCGCAACTCACTGCCCGCAAGGACTTAATGGATGTAGCCCTCCAAAGAGGTACTTTAACCCCCGAGCAACTGTCCGAGAAATTAGCGCTTTGCCAAATCGACTTGGCTCCCCTTGATATACGTACACTATGGGCTTCTACTGCCAAAGTTTATACCCGGGAAATTACGGAAACAATTGAGCCTGATGCCGCGACTGCCTCTCAACCCGTTGTCGTAGAATCCGATGAAAATAAGCAGGTTATAGAGGCGGTAAAACCCGTGGTTGCCTACAAACCGGTTGTCTCCAAACCCAAACAACGCCGCAAGTCACAAGAGGAACAACGTTTGGAACTCTTTGAAACTCTAATCCACTCGCAGAAATCCTATTCGGCGGCTGAAATGTTGAAAATCTTGAATAAGTTGGGACAAAATATTGACTCTTCACAAGTACAATTGCTCTATGTCGCCTACGGCTCAAGTCAGGGCTATGGAGACTCGCTCACAATGAGTCCTGCTGAGGTGCTGACATATGTCTCCGATACGGTTCTTAAAAATGAAGGAATCGCGCCTTTCTTGGATAGTACGGTGGTGCTCTATATTGATTCTGTCAGCCAAATCTTACAGGACGGCCTCAAGCAGATACGTCATGAACAGTATTCCATCATGGCTATCCTGACTAACCTGCTGGACGAGTCTCCCGAGACATATCGTTTTGTCCAACGCATGGAGGAACTCTCGGCTGAGATTTTCTCGGAGCCTGCTTACCTCGTTGGAGAGTCTGTTATGTATGACGAAATGAAGGAAGGCTTTGATAAAGAGTTACACCTCGTTACCATCCTTACTATTTTGGCCATCTTCCTAATTGTGGCGATAACCTTTAAGTCGCTTGTCGTACCGATTATATTGGTACTTACCGTAATGACTGCGGTCTATACTTACGCTACTTTTGCTGGACTTGTGCATGGTCACATGCTTTATTTGGCGTATTTGGTTACGCAGTCTATCCTTATGGGCGCTACCATTGATTACGGCATACTATATGCCAACTATTATAAGGAGTTACGCCGCATGTATGATAAGTACGAAGCGGCGCGAGAAGCTTACAAAGGCTCTATCAGGACTATTCTCACCAGCGGCTCTATTATGGTTGCCGGACCGGGAGCCATGGCATTCTTGGTGGACGATGTGACCATCTCCGCCATTGTGAGTGGCATTAGTATTGGTGCGTTTATTAGCATTTTGCTAATTCTGTTTGCTTTGCCGGCTATTTTGGTAGCTTTTGACCGTTTTGTTGTTGATAATAAGAAAAGTGTATGAAAATAGCATTGATTGGTTACGGTAAAATGGGGCACATGATTGAGCAAATGGCTCTTTCACGTGGGCATAACATCGTCGCGCGAGTGGATTTGGAACGCAACGAGTGGGACAAACTCAAAGAGGCAGATGTCGCGATTGAGTTTACGACACCGATGACGGCGAAAGATAATATCTTACGCGCCTGGGAATACCATTTGCCCGTCGTCTCCGGCACAACCGGATGGGGAGTTGAACCGCTCAAAACCGGATTGGGCGATAATGCACTTGTCTGGTCGTCGAATTACTCTATTGGAGTGAATATCCTTTTCGCGCTCAATAAACAGCTGACGGCACTTATTAAGCCCTATCCCCAATATACGCCTTCAATTACCGAGACTCACCATATTCATAAACTCGACAAACCCTCTGGAACTGCCAAAACACTGGCGCAACAAATAGGTGATAATGTGTCGATTAAGTCTATCCGCGAAGGCGAAATACCCGGTATCCATACCGTCACATGGGATAGTGATGTTGATACCATCTCACTTACTCATAGTGCCAAATCGCGAGCGGGATTTGCGCTCGGAGCTGTCCTCGCTGCTGAGTGGATTATCGGGCGTAAAGGATATCATGATTTTAGTGAAGTAATTGGTCTATAATCGAATATGAATTGGAAAGAAAGAATGTCGCATGTCCCCTCTTCGGGATGGATTAAAGCCGCAATCTGGAGCATTGTATACATCGCTTTTGTGCTTTGGGTCGCTTGGAATGATTGGTTGTCCCTCTTATGGCTCTTCGTACTGCCATTTATTGTGGATTTGTTTACCACCAAGATTATCCCGTGGTCATGGTGGCGCAAATACAAAGACGAGAAGCCCGGACTATATACCCTTTGTAGTTGGATTGACGCAATACTCTTTGCTTTAGTGGCGGTGTATTTCATCAATCTATACCTCTTCCAGAACTACCAAATTCCATCTTCCTCTTTGGAAAAAAGTCTTAGAGTAGGGGATTTTCTCTTTGTCTCTAAAATGGCGTATGGAGCGCGCGTGCCCAACACACCACTCTCTATGCCACTTGTACAGCATACTTTCCCGCAATGGCTTGGTGGAGGCAAATCGTATATCGAACATCCTCATTGGGACTATAAACGACTCGCCGGATGGGATAAACCCGAAAAAGGAGATATCGTTGTTTTCAATTTCCCTGCAGGGGACACGGTCTGCTTGAAAATGCAGAATCCCGACTATTATACCCTCTGCCACTATTATGGCGAAAATGTTGTGCGTCACCGTAAAGATGTCTTTGGTGATATAGTTACTCGCCCCGTTGATAGGCGTGAGAATTATGTCAAACGATGTGTCGCGACCCCCGGAGATACGTTGCAGATTATTGATAATGTTGTCTATATTAATGGGCTACCGGAACAACACCGAGAGGGAATGCAACTCAACTATTTCGTCCAAACAGACGGACATGTCTTGACCCGTAAGTACCTTGACGAGATTGGTATCTCACACGATGACCAAAAGCACATGCAGGGCACTAACGCTTACCATTTCCCCTTGACCGAAGAGATGAAAGCTAAGTTGGAGAAAAACCCGCATATCATCGATATCACAGTGGAATCCGACTCGCTTGGAGGAGACGTTTATCCACTTGGACACACCACTTGGACAAGGGATAATTATGGACCAATCTACGTCCCCAAAAAGGGCGAAACAATCCTTATCACTGAGGAAAACTACTACCTTTACCGCCGTATAGCGCAGGCATATGAGTTTAAGCCAATGACGATTGGCGAACCTTATACCTTTGAGATGGATTATTATTGGATGATGGGTGATAACCGCCATAACTCCGCCGACTCCCGTTACTGGGGATTTGTACCCGAAGACCATATCGTCGGCAGACCGGTCTTCATCTGGCTCAGTATTGAAAAGGATAAACCGTGGTTCCGTGGGCATATTCGTTGGAATAGACTTTGTCGCCCAGCCACCCGATAACCACGAACTCTCCCGCCACACGATAACACAACTCAATTTAATTTTATAAAATAACTGAATCCCATAACTCGACTGTTCCCAAACTCAACTATTCCCAAACTCAACTATTCCCAAACTCAACTATTCCAAAACTCAACTATTCCAAAACTCAACTCGATGTCGCTACTCAATCCGATAATATTGCCTACCTCCTATTGGCCCCCTGTTGGCTATATTGACGCGCTCTTGTACAATGCTGATTCCAACGGGACCACAACGGGACCACAACGGGACCACTACGGGACCGACGGCATACATCGTGCTGAGATCGAGATAATGGAGTCCTTCGAAAAACAAACCTTCCGTAATCGGTGCCGCATACAGGACTTGCAGGGACGGGAAATAGTCTTAACGGTGCCGGTACGTAAAGTGGAACATAAACAACTGACGCGAGATATCGAAATTGCCTATGTCGAGCCGTGGCAGGCAAAACATTGCCAGGCTTTGCGCTCAGCCTATGAGCACACACCATACTTCGATTACTTTTGGGACTTGATAGAACCGCTCTATCACAGGCAGTGGAAGTACCTTGTTGAACTCAATGATATGACCTTACAATTGGCGTTGGCGATTAGCTTACGCACCATCACGCCCGATGGGCGGATGCAAAAACTACCGTTGCCTCATACAACCGATTGGCAAGGCGAAACATGGACGGATGCACATCCGTACCAACAACAGATGAGTATATTAGATAGATTATTTAGAAATGGATATTGATTGGAGTACATTAGGTTTTCATTACACAGAGACAGATTATATTGTACGTGCCTCGTTTCATGGTCATTGGATTAACGGTGAATTAGTGGGGGAGTGGTCCGCGCCGTATGCCACGCGCAATAAGATGATTCCCGTGCATGCTGCGGCTACCGGTTTGCAGTATGGGCAACAAGTCTTTGAAGGGCTCAAAGTCTTTCGAGGTGTGGATGGTAAGGTGCGTGTCTTTCGTTGGAAGGACAATGCCTTACGTATGCAGGCTTCTGCTGTCGGACTCAAAATGGCGCCCGTCCCTGTTGAACTCTTTGAACTGGCTATGAGGCTTGTTATCGCTAAAAATAAACGCTTCATCCCGCCATACCAGACTGGAGCAACACTTTACTTGAGACCGATTCTCTTTGGCTCAATGCACCGTATTGCAGTGGGACCCGGACATGATTTTGAATTTGTGATTGTGGCTTCGCCTATTGGACCGTATTACCCCGGTAAGTTCCATTGCACGAGTTTTATTGTCAACCGCCGTGTGGACCGCTCCGCTCTCTTCGGTACAGGGGCTTTCAAAGCCGGTGGCAACTACGGCTCTTCTTTTAGAGCTACGGAAACCGCGCACTTAGCGGGATATGACTGTCTCTTCTTAGATAGTAAGTTCCACCGTTATATAGACGAGTGTTCCGCCGCTAATTTCATTGGCATCAAAGGTAATGAGTACTTGACACCGCGGTCTACAGCTATCTTACCCTCTATAACCAATAAGTCGCTTATGATGTTAGCGAAAAAAGAAGGCCTGAAAGTTACCCGCCGTAAGATACGTTTGGAGGAACTGGCCGATATGCAGGAGGCGGCTGCTTGTGGAACGGCATGCGTTATCAGTCCTATTGATAAGGTCTATGACCCCGATCATGAGATAACCTATAACTTTGGTGCCGAACCTGGACCTATCCTCACGAAACTCTATCACGACCTGCAAGACATCCAATACGGCAGGGTCCGAGACACCCACCACTGGTGTACTATTATATAAGACTTTGGTCTCCTGACAACTAAAAATAACAACAATAAAAAACCAACGAATTATGTTTAAAAATCAACCCAAAGGACTATTCGCTCTCGCGTTAGCCAACACAGGTGAGCGTTTTGGCTACTACACTATGTTAGCCGTCTTTGCGCTGTTCTTGCGCGCTAATTTCGGACTGTCTGCTTCGGCAGCCGGCGGTATTTATGCTACCTTTTTAGCCTTCGTTTATTTTCTGCCATTGATTGGCGGTATAGTAGCCGATAAGATTGGTTACGGTAAATGCGTAACTATAGGAATTATCATTATGTTTTTGGGCTATGTACTATTAGCTATACCTATGGGAGGTGTGGAGTATGGTAGTACGGCTGTGGCTATGGCTGGTATGATAGGTGCGTTAGTACTTATTAGTTTTGGAACTGGATTGTTCAAAGGTAACCTGCAAGTGATGGTTGGTAACCTTTATGACGACCCGCAGTATGCCGATCGTCGCGATGCCGCTTTCTCGCTGTTTTACATGGCGATTAACATTGGTGCCATGTTTGCTCCGACGGCTGCTGTAAAGATCATGGCATGGGCGCAGACATCACTTGGAGTGAGCGTCAATGACAGTTACCATTTCGCTTTTGCAGTAGCATGTGCTTCTTTGATTCTCAGTATTGCTATTTACTATGCCTGCAGACCTTGGTTCAAACATGTGGAGAATACCGCTAAACAAGCTGCCGCGAGTGGACAAAAAGTAGAACAATTAACCCCGGAGCAGACTAAAAAGCGTATTGTTGCCCTCTGTCTGGTCTTCGCCGTAGTATTGTTCTTCTGGATGGCTTTCCATCAAAACGGACTTACGCTGACATATTTTGCTAACGAGTTCGTGAATCCAATTGTGACAGGAGCACAGACCATGGCATTTGATATTATGAATTTGGTATTGGTAGCTGTTCTGGTATATGCTTTATTTGGCATCTTCGGAGAAGGTACCCAAAAGTCCAAGACTATTTGGGCTTGCGTCGGTGTCGCTGTGATTGGCGCATTGGTTTATAAGTATTTAAATCACCCGTCAGAACTTGGTATTTCTGCTCCTATCTTCCAACAATTCAACCCCTTCTATGTAGTAGCCCTTACCCCTGTTAGTATGGCTATCTTCGGTGCTTTGGCGAAAAAAGGCAAAGAGCCTTCGGCTCCGCGCAAGATTGCTTATGGAATGCTGGTGGCTGCTGCTGCTTACGCTGTGATGGCTTTCTGTTCTATTGGCTTATTGACTCCCGCAGAGCAAGAGTTAGCGCGCGTAACCGGTGAGGGGACTTTTGTTGATGCCAATGTGCTTATTTTGACTTATCTCGTCCTCACTTTTGGAGAGTTGCTGCTTAGCCCGATGGGAATTTCATTTGTGAGCAAAGTAGCTCCCCCGCAATATAAAGGTATGATGATGGGAGGCTGGTTTGTCGCTACCGCGTTAGGAAACTTCCTTGTTTCAGTTGGAGGTTACCTTTGGGGCAGTCTGCCGCTCTGGCTTGTATGGAGCGTATTTATTGCAGTATGTCTCATTGCTGCCATCTTCATGTTCGCGATGATGGGGAAATTGGAAGAGGCGACGAAAAACTAATGACTTATCATATCAACGTATGAACGAACTAATTCAATACTTTAACACTCTGGAGCAGCGTCTTGCTGCTCTGGAGAGTGATAATGCAGCGCTTAAGGAAAAGGTCGCTTCTTTCAAAACCAAAACAGCCGCTCTGGAGGAAGAGTTAGCCGCATTGCAAGATGCTTTATCAACCTTGAAACAAAACCCTGCACAAAACTCTAACGATGATGAACCGGAAATAGAGGTGGAACTTATCATGCCTGAGGATGAACCCGCAGAACCGGAAGTTCCTGCAACTCCCGAAGCACTTTCAGAGCCGATAAAAGAGGATCCTGAGGTGCCCCAAGAAACACCTGTTGAATCTCCCAAAGAGGATGAAACACCGAACCCGCAACCGCAGCGGCGTGGCATCACCAATACTGGCATTACGGCGGCACCGGTAGATGATATCAAGAAGGCAATCTCTTTAGGAGACCGCTTCCTCTTCCAGCGCGAGCTCTTTAATCAGAATGGGGAGTTGATGCAGAAAACCTTAGAGGACCTCAACCGTTGTAATTCTTTGGACGAGGCGCATACGTATATCGACAAGCATTTCAAGTGGGACAAGGACTCTCCGACTTATTCCCTCTTTGAGACTATCCTCAATCGCCGGTTTAATTAACGACTATTATGTTATATGTTGTCCCCACACCGGTTGGCAATCTTGAGGATATAACCTTGCGGGCGTTAAAGGTCTTACAGTCTGTTGACTTGATTCTTGCAGAAGATACCAGAACCTCATCAGTGTTGCTTAAACACTACGATATTCATACCCCCTTGCGCTCACACCATAAGTTCAATGAACATCAGACTGCTGAGGCAGAGGCAGAGGCTATCTTAGCAGGCAAGCAGGTTGCACTTATCTCTGATGCCGGCACTCCGGGGATTTCTGATCCGGGATTTATGTTGGTTAGGGCTTGTGTTGAGAAAGGGGTAGAGGTGCAGTGCCTGCCCGGAGCAACGGCTTTCGTACCGGCACTCGTTGATAGCGGATTACCGTGCGATAGGTTTTACTTCGAAGGCTTTTTACCACAAAAGAAAGGACGTCAGACTCGCTTGCAATTCCTTGCGCAGCAAGAGCACACGATAATCATATACGAATCTCCGTTTCGCTTGGTTAAAACCTTGCAGCAACTTGCGCTTTTCCTCGGAGAGGAACGCAGAGCCTCGGTTTCGCGCGAGATAAGTAAATTGCATGAGGATACCCAACGAGGTACATTGGCTCAACTCGTTGCACACTTTACAGAGATACAACCTAAAGGGGAAATCGTGATTATTGTAGAAGGGCGCTCTTAAAAACTCTCTTCTTACTGGGCGCTACATACTGCCACTCATAGCTTATCCCTACCCGTATTTGGTGGTAGGGATAATCTTTTATACCATATTGGTATTGAATAAAGGGATTGAAATTCCGGACATGTCCTGTTAGCCGTGCTGCAATAACCATTGGTCTATCCCCCGCTTGTTCCCAACCGGTATAGCCCGACCATGTGGCTGACATAGATAAGTATCGGCTATTGACTTGTCCTTGCAGACCATAGTAGAGTGCATCGTTTTGGCGCGCCGTGGTCGTCTGCCAGCATAGAAAACCGATGGTGCCTGCTAGACGGAATTCTACTTTATCTTGTACCCAAAAACTTTTACCGGCTGATAGGTCAAACCAATACCCCGGACCGTCAAAATGCCGTTTCTGAGCAAACTGGCCGCCAGAAGCAGTCTTAAGTGCCGCACGAAAAGCAACATCCGGCACATACTTACGCTCCTTAAATAGCCATATATCGGTGCTCACATACACATCTCCGGCGCCGGAACCATTATTTTCGCCGCGATACCACTCATAAATTGGCATCCATACGGATAAGTTGACCCTATCAGTGAAAAGGGGGATATTGAGTTTAAAGAATATATCTGCTGTTTGATCGCCGCTCTGTCCGAAATACCCGTCAGCGGCTATCTCGGCATGCAAAGAGCCGTTGGCACGACCATCTAACATCGCCGGTACCGGAAAAGCATTTGGTCCGAAGTATCCGGGACTGATGTAGGTCGGCGCAGCAGCCCATGCCTGTACACTCAATAATAATCCTATGAGACTAACCAAAAAGGTTCTGGAAGAAGGACTTCTTCTCTTTTCCTCCTGGCTCAATATTGGGGGAAGTTTGAAGTTGTTCAATAAGTTTCTTTTCATCCTTTGAGAGGTGCTCGGGTATATAGACTCCGACATTGATTAGCAAATCACCTGTGCCGTATTGACGGGCATATTGGTCGATGATAGGTAGTCCTTTGCCGCGCATACGGAGTATTTTGCCGGGTTGGGTACCGGGAGTAATGGTTATCTTGACATCACCGGTGAGGGTTGGTATCTGCACTTGTCCTCCTAAAACGGCTGTTGGCATATCCAATAACAGATTATAGACAAGGTCATTGCCATGACGCTCAAGATCTTTATGTTCTTCCTCTTCGATAAGGACTAATAAATCACCATTTACACCACCATGAGGAGCCGCATTACCTTTGCCTTGAATTGGTATTTGCATTCCTCCCGTTACACCGGCAGGTATTTTGAAGGAGATGGTCTCCTCGCCGCTCACAACACCTTCACCGGAACAATAAGGACATTTATTCTTGATGACCTTACCTTCTCCGTTACAGGTCGGGCAGGGACTCTGCGTTTGCATCATACCGAAAATGCCTCGTTGTTGCCGTATGACGCGACCCGTACCATGACAAGTCGGACATGTCTCTCCGTCGGAACCGTCTGCGGAACCTTTGCCGTGGCAATGTTCACAAGGTACCAGTTTCTTGACCTTAATCTTCTTTTCTACACCCGTGTTGATTTCCTCGAGGGTCATATGTACTTTGACACGTAAATCCGTCCCGCGGTTCACGCGTTGACGCCTATTACCGTAGCGGCTACCGCCACTGAACATGTCGCTGAAACCGCCCATTCCCCAACTCTCGAATAAATCACCGAATTGCGAGAAGATATCTTCCATGTTGGTGAAAGTTGCTCCGCCTTGACCTGCGGCACCGCCTACACCCGCAAATCCAAATTGGTCATAACGAGCCTTTTTATCGGGGTTTGACAATACCTCATAGGCTTCTGCCGCCTCTTTGAATTTCTCTTCGGCTTCCTTATCACCGGGATTCTTGTCTGGGTGATATTGAATCGCTTTCTTGCGGTAAGCCTTTTTTATCTCTTCCGCTGTCGCATTCTTATTGACGCCTAAGACTTCATAATAATCTCTTTTCTCTGCCATAACTTATTCTCCTACCACAACTTTCGCATAGCGAATTACTTTATCCCCTAACTTATAGCCTTTTTGGGTACATTCGATAATCATCCCTTTCTTATCCTCACCGGCATTAAAGGTGGTGATAGCCTCATGCTCATCGGTATTAAAGGCTTGACCCTCTGTCTCAATTACGGTGACTTTATTGGCTTTAAGGAAATTCATAAACTTATTGTAAATAATCTTCACGCCCTCATCTTGTGTAGCGTCTATGGCTCGTTCAAAATCATCGATGATAGGAAGCATATCTTTGAATATCCTTTCTCCCGCATTTTCGATAAGGTCTAATTTCTCCTTGTTGGTTCTGCGGCGGAAGTTTTCAAATTCTGCCATTTGGCGGAGTTTAATGTCGTTCAGTTCCTCCACTTGCACCCGCAATTCCTCACTTTGGGCTTTGAGTTCCTCTACTTGGGATTGCAGCGCTTGATTATCACTCTCTAATTTGGCAATCTTACTGCCTGTAACTGTTTTTTTCATATCAACTCTTTTATATCAAATACCATGCCATGTACGAGCGACTGCCAAAATGACATGACGGACATTACCAGCGATACTGCTTATAGGTCTTTCGTGACATCATCAGTACTGCTGTGAAAACGGGTAGGAGAATGTCCCATATAATGACTCCGATCCAAATAGGCTTATGTTTTAAGCGTCTTTCGGCACGATGAAGAACTGCCCATTGTAACAATAGTCGGAAAGCAAAAGGACTCAGCCCGATAAGGCTCCATTGCCATATGGGACCTATTGGCATAAGGATAAAGAGGGTAATAAGTGCGATGGTCGCTGAATAGAATAAGAAGCGTGTCAATGGCTCTATCGCTAAATGCCATTTGGTGCGAGCCTTATAATGCGGTGAGACAGAGAGGTGACGTCTCTTCTGCAGCCACCATTCACGCCAAGTACTTTTGGGTACGGACCATGTAGTTGCCTCATAATCAAGCACCACTGCAGTGTTATTGCGTGTGGCTATCTTGTTGACTAATAAATCATCATCACCGCTTCTCAAGTGCATTTGGTCACTAAAAGTACCCGAACGGAAGAATAATTCTTTCTTGTAAGCCAAATTACGACCGACACCCATGTAAGGGCGATGCGCTAATGCACAACCTAAATAGTGGAGACTATTGAAGAGCGTGTCGTACTGAATCATTTGATTTAATACTCCTCGTCGCTCAAAGTATGCGCCATAACCTAATACAATTTCAACACCTTCTTTATCGAAACCGGACATCATTCTGCTTATCCACTGTGAGCTTGCAGGCCGACAGTCGGCATCCGTCAGTAGCAGATAATCATATTGAGCGGCTTTGGCTGCGAGGGTGATGCCTAATTTCTTAGTGGAGCGTACCCGTGCCTCTTTGGGTACAAAGGTCAAGTGTAATCGGCTATCATGCGCCATCTGTCGCTCGACAACGATACTTGTGTCATCTCCGGAACCGTCGTCCACCACAATCACTTCATAAAGCGGATAGTCTTGGTTCAACAAAGAGAGTAGGTAATGGCTTAGATTCTCACCCTCATTTCGAGCACAGATAATCACCGATACACCCGGAACATCAACCACAGCACTTGGCGCTTCGGGCACGTTGTCCGTAGCCAAACGGGCTTTTGGCTTTGAGCGAAGCGGCCTTGCAATCATGAAATAAAAATATACTTGATAGAGGAAGGCGATTATCAGAATACAGCCTACCGCTGTATGATATGGATGAAGTAGAAATATATCCCAGTTCATGATTACGTACACTTTGTTTTGGGTTACTTTGTATCGGTGACTGCATGTTAACAGCCGAAGGCTTATCACCGTTAAACTGCAACGCCGCGTCACTATTGAGCATATAGCAATGGACTTTGCACATTTTAGCGTGCAAAGATACTGCTTTTATTTGAATTATGCAAATTTATCTTAATAATTATTGTAATCTATTTATTTTTATACGAGTCTGAACGTTCATACGGATACCAACGTCGTATCGTCTGTACGGAATCTATCATTTCTCAAAGGGGTGGGGCTTACAAAGAAATTGAGACCTATACACTCCGCAATGTTTGACGTATCTTTGCACCGTCTTTTGAAAGAGACCGTGAACAAGACGCTTCTCATATGCAAACGGGTAGCATATCTCAAGCATCTATATTGCCGTCACATTCTTAATAATCCCGGAACCTCGCCCGCATAATTATCAAGCCCTCTTATTCGCATTTACCTACATACTGTCCTTTTGAATTGATTAAAATGCAGTCCCCGCCGGATGTGACATCGACCTCAAATAGGTCGTCATTCACAATGTGAATCATGTAATATTTAGCCGGTATAATGACCTTTCCTTTGCTATCCATTACGCCACTCAATGGCCCGATATCATACCGCCAGTACTTAGGTTCCTCTGCATGCAGATTGCCTGCTTCGTCATAATATTCCGTATCGCGATAATTGCAGACATAGTAGAGTTGACGCAGCCCATCATAAACAAAAGGCACTAACATCTTGAAATTCCAATCCACTTCTTGCGCGTACCCGTCTTTAGCGATAATGAAACCGCGCTTGTCCGTAGCGAATCGGATAAGGTCATATTCAAAGGGTAGGGCAAGCGAGCCATCGGCTTTGAAAACGCCGTATTTATCTCCCTTTTGGGCAATTCGGAAACCATGAAGAGGAGCATCAATCGAATTGTAAATAGGTTCTATTGCCCATTCGCCACGCGTGTTAATCATGCCCCATTTATTCTCAGCCGAACGCATCACACAGAGACCATTATGGAACTGCGGCGCAATGCTGTTATAGTCATCTTGATAATAGATCGGGAATGTGGCATCAAAAGCCGGTTTTCCATCCGAGTTGATAAACGAGATAATACCGTCTTTGAGTACAGCGGCCATGCCCTCGCTGAAATTCCAAGCGCGGTTGTATTGAGCCGGAATAATAATCTTGCCGGTGTTGACATTGATATATCCGCGCAGACGGTCGAAAGTACGGAAAACAACAAGACTGTCTTCGGTGTCGAACTCGTTGATAAAGATATGTTGCAGTTTAGGCGTGATGAACTTGTCTGTGCGGATGTCTTTTAGGCGCACAAATTCCCTACCTCCTCTATAACCTTCGACCATAAGGATATTTGCTGAAATAGGTCTTGCCAAGTTTTCCCAATAGTGACTTTTGTGGTATTTCTCGTAATAGGCGTCAGCCGTAAGGCAGGCAATCACGAGAACAGCAAACGCTATTATGCTGAACGCAACGATTAACACTTTTTTCCAAGGAGACATTATTTTGGTTTTCATAATGGTTCGATTTTAATTGTTGTACACTTATGCTATTACCTCGTATTCTGCACCAAACCAATTAGATAAGGTGCTCTCCACTTTGGTTTCGATAGCCGGAGTTATTTTGTCTTTGATTTTCGAATAGACGAATAATATCGCAGCGGCTTCGTCCATGATACCAAGAAAGCGGTAAACAACACGAGGCAGAATCGAGAACGGCATTACTACATAGGCTATGCAGCCGTAGATAAGTGCCTTCTCTACAGTAGAAGTTTCTTTATCCGTAACAACGTAGTAAAATTGAAGAAGCGGTTTTGCTGCAACGCGTCCGGCTTTCTTGGCATACGGAAGAATATATTGCCATAATGCCGCAAACTTCTGCGACCAATTTACGTTTTTGAGTTTCTCAACAAGGATACCAATCGGTTTCTTAAGATACAATCCAATAAGGGTTAAAAGACAAATCGTTAACATGACTAATGGTTTTAAAAATTATTTTCACTACTATAGAGTACTTGATTGCTGCAAATCTATCAGTATGTAGTGAAATTTATTATAATCTGCTTAAAGATTGTGTCTCTCAGTCCTTAATTCTGTAAGTAATGTCGAAATATCGCGAACAACGGTAAAGGGGCGAACGACTTCGAGATTGTCATTCATAACGCAATAGACCGTCAGTTCATCATTGTCCTCTCCGCCGAATCCATCGGAATCGGCAAAATACCGACCGTCCGGATAGAGCATCCAACAGAGGGCAAAGATTCCATTTTGGCAATCGTCATAACGACCAATCCCTGCATAGGCTATGCGTCGTGGGTGCGCGTTGTGACTATTCTCCAATTTGTCAATCGTAGCATAGTCTATTTCCTCATCCGTGAACCCCACTAAAATCCCATCACTGTCAATCAGCCTCGCCTTGCCCGTCTTTGTGTTCACCAGATAACCATCCAAATCTTCATCAAACACCCGGAGTATATTCTCGCCCCATTCATAACACTTGCATTGCTCCAATTGAGCCATGTCCTGTAAATAATCACCGTTTAGTTTCATAGTAAATGTATTTAATTGTTCAACTTATAGGGCTGATTGGCCTGCTGCATGATGATGCTCTTACGTTGCTTGAGTTTTACATCCGTCAAAGGAGCAATGCCCTCTTGACTGGAGAAAGCTTGGTACATTGCATTTAGAATACGCATAAGTTTGTCTAACGTATGTCCGTCTTCTTTTCTGTATCCTCGTATAGTCGGAGCCTCCAAGCCCTTTTCAGCTCCGTGGAAGAGCCAATATGCAGATAGCGCTATGTCTGTGCGGTGAAGCCCCATGGCGCATGCGATGTAGAAATCACCTGCATCTATTAGCTGACATAGCTCAGGAAAAAGTTCTACCATCTGTGCGACAGCCGTAGCGGAGGTATCTACCGGATAATGAAAGTACTGCATACCATAGTCCTGACATAGTGCCGGCAAACGGTCGGTACGGTCTTTCTCGCGCAAGTCGATGATGGTTGTCACGCCTGCTTCTTGCAGAGCACGCCATGCGTATAGTTGATGCCGTGAAGACATCGTTCTTCCCCTTGCCCCGCCATAGACCGGCGCGAGGTCAGGTATGCGGGTTTGTTGCAAGCGTTCAAAGTTCATAATATGGTCAAAAGTAAATCAACTTAATTTTCCAACTGATATGACCTCTCTCTTGTCCCGAGACAGTCTACACAGACAATGTTGTGGTCTTTTGTGATACCTCCACCTGTTTGTGAGTGACCGATAATTTGTTGGATAGCACCTTTAAATAAATCATGCTTGACAAGCGTTTCGGGACGAATCCAAACAGGTGAGTGGGTGGGGGAGGTCCCGTAATGATCACCTATTTCGGTTGCATTGGTGTCAAAGGTAAATGGTTGCTTGTCTCGACTCCAGAGGTCATTAACTTTATGCACTACTTCCTCGAGTGATTCGGATTGATAGTGTCCAAAATATTTCTCATACCACTCTTTAGAAACTCCGGCATGTGATACAAGTGCTTTGTTCCCAATCGGATAAGCTACTCCGTAAAACAATGATTGCGATTGCATGAAAGCGTGCTTATATTCGCTTGCATATAGAGGTTCATAGCGGCTGTATTGCTCTCCCTGGAGTAAATAATGCAGGTCATGATTACCGTAGAGTAGGATAGTTTCAGGGTGTTGCAGTTTGTAATCCATTATAGCATAGAAATTATCCATCCGTTCCACCTGCGGTACATACTCATACGGATCGAAATAGTCGCCTACGAAGATGTTGATACTGTCCTCACGCACCAGATTTTTCCAGCATGTTCTACCATGAATATCGCCGATGATGTTATAAGTGGTTTTCATAACTTATCTCTCTTTGGGATTATAATTGATTAATGCTGTCATCGCGCATGATACTTCGGACTTGAGTCGATTACAATTACGCTCAATGGTGACGGCATTGATTTTGGGCTCCGCGATGATAACCGGAATAGAGAATGTCACATTCCCGTATTCGAAGTGTATCTCTTCTTGCGGATAAGAGTGTTGAAAAAAGTCATCCCCTATTATGCCTTCAAATCCAAGCCAATTAGGAACATTAAAAGATGTCCACATCCGCACATCTGCTTGATGCTCGGTAGTACAAAGAGTGTATTCCAATATTCCATCAGAGAACCAATAGCCGCTATATGGCATATCTTCCGGCACGATAAATACATTGTTGTATCCGGCGCGTAGGAACATCTGCACCATCCGCAACTGTTCAAAGAGTCTTGGGTTGTCCATAAAATTGACAACCAGACCTTCCTCTCCGAACTTTATTGATTCCAATTGAATATCACGGGTTAGGTTAATCTTATCCAGACGAACAAGTATATTGCCGTAATTGTCAATCTCCATGAAAGGAGATGCTACGCAATAATTTAAATACTTTACTAATCTGTCATTCAATATTTCGTCTATGCCGTTGTGCCCGAAGATATTGAGTGTACAACCCATTATATGAACATCTTCAATTGTAAAGAATTGCTCATAGTGGAGATAGCCCGTAGGTAAAAGTTGCAGAATGCCACTCGCTGCCGGCTCTAATACTAACCTCCCTCCCATAATATCGCATGGCACTACCGTAATTTCCAAACCTAAGAAATTGCGTGACCACAGCTTAATATCATCATATGAGAAAACAAATTGCATAACATTTTAATTTTTTTTGCGATAAGTAAATGGTTCAACAACTTTGCCGGTACGGTCGATCTTACCCCAAAGAGAAATCTCCTCATCATTGGTCATGCCAAAACCTTCATCATCCATATAATAACGTCCATCCGGATTGAGCTGCCATTCCACTTCAGCAACTCCATTATTGAAACCATATATTATTGTTGGGAAATGTCCGTCGTGATTTTTCGCTCTTTCAATAGCTTCCGGTGGTAAATCATCCAGACTTTTCCAATCTATATCTTCGTCCGTAATGGTTACTAATTCTTCCCCTGCATCCATAAACTCATAGGCACAACGAGTGCGGTGATCTAATAGAAACCGGGGTTTCAACCATTCTAAAATACATTGTTTGACCAAGGACATGTCTTCGCCTTTGTCTGTTGTTTCGTACCGTTCTTGATTGAATCGCTCTGTATTGAGCAGTTTGTACATCTTCTCATCATAGGTCTCTGTACCTCCCATCCTTCTGATTTTGTCGTAAATGTTCATAGCCTCTAAAAATTAAAAGTCCAACATTTACGACTATAGAGCACAAAAGAACAAAGAATCTATCAGTGAGGAAGGAAAAAATATTTAGATCGATTTAATAATGCACATCGTAATAATAGGGGATGGACTTCTTCTCCAACCATTCTATTAATTTGTTACTTGCTTGACGTTCGAATGAAACGAAACGCTCATATAGATATTGGATGACCTCATCCTGAGTCTTGGCATTATTGCAAATCTTTTTCAATCGCACCAATGCCCCACCATTTACCACCCAAGACAACTCAACTTCGCCATCCCGACTTCGCTCATAATCCTCCTCTGCGCCCCAATTTACTTTCACAAGGCGAAATCTCTCCTCGCTGCAGTCTATAGCGCACAAGGAACCAAATAGGCTCGTGTCCTCGTAGTATGTTGCCGTAGCAATAGTTGGGACTTGCATAGGATAATTATTTTTCAAGGTCCTCAAGCAATTTTTCTGTACGAGCAATCACATCGTCTGCACGCTCGATTGTTTTCTTATTTATATTAATAATTGCGCCAAGAACCTAATCTGAGTCTTCAGAATCATCATTATCCACTCCCATTAGTGTCGTTATTATCCCTACACCCGTTTTAAGGGCACCTTTCCCAACTTCGGCGATATCTCCTTCTATCGCACCTTTCACCATTTTGGCAATCCCTCTGCCGATTTTTAAAAGTCCCATAATTTTAAGATTTAATTGTTTCTTGAAAGTTATTGATAAGTTTATATAGGAAGATGTCCAATAACATTTCCATCAATATCTAAAACGCCATGCTCACCACCTTCTCCTTTTGAATATTCAATTCTATTATCAGTAGTAACAGACCCTAATTGATAATAAATGAAAGGAATAATAACATTACCTTTATTGTCTAAAGCCCCTACTTTATAATTGTCATTTGGGGTGATTAACCTTCCTTGTCCCATGTGACCAAGTAAAGAATTTAGGTTATTTCAATTTTATTTTGGAGTATGTTCTTTTTTAGTGCGTTCTAAATCTCCTTCTTTTTTCGCCTCTTTATAGGCTTTTTTCCCATCTTTGATAATTTCTTTTAAATCCGCTTCTTTAGTTACTTCCTCTATTATCTCTTTAAGTTCCGCTTCGCTCTCAATATTATCTACAGAACCTTTTGCTTTGAATAATTTTGTAAGAAGCATAATATATAGAACTGCAGAGGCATATACAACGACATAGCCCAATATTCCAATAACAGCTACAGAAGTGATACTACCTATGCCTGGTATAAAAGAAAGCAAGAAAGATAGTGCCAATGCCGCAATTATACTGCCAACATTTGCCGATAAATTGCTTACGAAAGCGGAGGCGATGAATTTTAGAAGATTATCTTTGATAGAAATCCCAAGATCTTTGTTAATTTTGACATACATTCCCCAAACAGTGGCGGTCATAACTCCGATAGCGATAGCACTTCCTGCACCGGGTATCCAACCGGCAGCGACACCTGATACAGCCGCAATTGCAGCACAAGTTTTAATAGTATCTTCTGTTGCACTAATATTTTCTTTTTTCAAAAAGCCTGATGCTTCTCTTTCCAAACTTTGCATTAGAACTTTTAATGGACCTATGTAACTCATAAGAATAAAAGTAGAATAGTAAAACTTTATTTTTGATTGAAATGAAATACCTAAAATTTTTCTAATTCTTAGATAAAAGAACACATACATGCAAAAATGTACATACAGATATTAACAATTAGGTAAAGATAATACTTTCTCATTAAACTTTTGGGCATTTGTTTTGTATTCCTCAAAATTTTCTTCTCTTTTGAGTTTAGCATGAATAATTAAAGGTGTTCTTATCGGCTCCGGCAACAAGGCATATTTCGCACAAGCGCGCGTAATTGTTCCGATGGACAAAGTAACATCATTTACCTTTTGTAAGTTGTTTTTAGCGTTAGTTTTGTCGCCAAGCATGTATTGGCACATTGATAGTCCCACGATAGCTGCTATTTTGTTTTCATCTTCCTCTAATGATATTGCGTCCATGAATCCTTTTCGTGCATCATTTAAGTAATCTTTCATAATTGCAGGATCTTTACAATTCTTTGCATTGTTTAACCATTCGATTGCACTATTAAAGGGTGTATGTACTAATTTGGAAGTATTAGCAGTAGCACTAGCTACTAACCCTATGTATTCAGCTACAAATTTTGCGCATGTAGCAACTCCAATAGATAATGTAATTGCAGGCATAATTATTAATCAGGTATTAAAAAGATAATATAAAATTATAGTTTCTCAAATCCTTCTATGAGATTGGTATTCTGATGTTTCTTAAAAAAGGACTTTACTCCTTCTTGAAAATGATTATAAGTTGTCAGATCTTCTTGTTCCAACCTATACATCTCACTTCCCCAAGCTGATCTCAGTTGCGGAAAACTCTTGCTGATATAAAAAGCCCCGATAATCCAAATACTCATAGAATTTTCAATTAAAATAAGTTCTACTTATAGACTTTGCTGTAGCTATGAACGCATTCCCTATTTTGTTCCACCAAGAGGGTTTCTTTATCTCTTGATTGCGATTAAGAGAAATAAGGAGATAATCCATTATGTAGATAAGCGGTTGCTCCGTATAGCGTGGTGCATAGTTCTCTTCTCCTGTATATCTATATTGGGCATACTCATTTCCTTTTTCATCAGCCACAAACTGATCAAATTCTAAATTTCCTAAAGTTAATGCCGGGGTAATGTAAATGGTAGTATATTCAAATTGAGTAAGGTGCTCTATCAACTCGGCATAGACTTCTTTTATACGATTATTTACCCTACTAATTTGCCCTGAGTTATAGTATTTCTCGCATTTCATCGGCACGAACAATAGGAGTTTATCCTCATTCTTGTCCGATTCAGAGAATATAGTGATAAGCAGTTCACTAATTATCTGCACATCATTATGACGAATGCCCTGTCTCCCTTTTTCCATCAGCCAAGGAGTATCTATCGCAATTATAAATACTTGGGTTTGCGCTATTGTTTTGATAGTCGTTTCGGAAATAGATTCTTTAAACTCTGAGCCTGGCACCTCAATCATATTTAACTTGAATGTCAAATGCTTGCATAAAGTCGCATCAATAACTGATTTATATTCTCCCTTTGTGCCAGTGTGAGATGGTTCAGTCCAATAGTTACCGTTCCTTCGCGCAAAAACATTAAGCAAGCGCTCCTTTCGCGTGAGCATTTCTGCACTATCAACAGTATCTTCTATGCGCAGTTTTAACTGATCTGAATTTATTTCTTTTAGACCATAATACATGGATGCAAGCAACGTGCTCTTTCCGCATCCGCGCGCACCTAACATTAATACATTAATACCTACTTCCATTAAATGTTCAGCGGATTTTGTAAAATTTCGTATCCCTCATTCTCTCTACACATCTTGCGTGTACTTAACCTATTAAACTCATTTGTATAACTATTGTTATTCTTGAAGAGATTAATAATACCCGACCACAGATTGCCTAAGAAACCTAAAATAGCACCAAGTATAGGAATATTTAAGATAATTTTAACCCAAGCCTTTTGATGATTTTGCAAATACATGGCATATTTGAGGGTGTAGACTAATGTGTACACTAATGGTTGTTCACAATACAAAGAAGTGGGAGCATCTTTTAATGCCCTATCGAACAATGCATCTCTGAAACCATAATGAGACAATAATTTAATGTACAATTCTCTTGGATTAAGTGCGATAGGGTCGCCTAGTTCATCAAAGATGGACAGTTCTTTTCCTTCTTTTTGGAATGAATAACTAGCCCAACGAACCTCTTTGATTGTCATGATAGGAGTTATGGCTATTGTTATTTTCTGATGATAACTATCGCTTTGTAGTGTTGAAAGGAGGTGCGCATATTTATCCCTTACAGCTTTTGTAAGTGCATGCATTCCCTCTATATCGGATTCACCATTATTATTTATTGCGTACTTCTCACATTTTAACGGGACAAACAGCATTAATTTCTGTGCTCTTTCATCTTTGATAAAGTCCGCATTAAGCGCAGATAGGATGATATTGCTAATATCAGTAGCCTTGTTACAATATTCAAACATTGCTCCATTTGCTTCTAACATAGCGGGAGAATCAATTGCCAAAACAATTACTTGGCTTTTTCGGATTAATTCAATCACAGTATCCGGTTTGTCCACGCACCATTCACCCGGAATATCAATAAAATCCAAGCGCAGTGCATCTCCATGATTGGTTGGCTGTAGTTTCAACTTCACATGGCTTTCCATTGTGGTTTGATTGTCATCAATAATAAACTCTTCATAACGCTTTAGGTGACCATCGAAATAACTATCCAATTGATCTAATGCCTGCGCCATCTTAACCAAAGATTCAGGCTCTTTATTAAGCGTGAATAATGTTTGATCATTATCACTGGCATCATGGTGCAGAACAGATTTGATATTCTCACACATATTAGCCAAAATGGTGGTTTTTCCGCAACGCCTACCACCTAACATCAATATTGAAATAGTTTCCATAGAGTTATTATTAATTAGGATAGTTTTACAAATTCTACTCTGCAATCATATTTCTCCAATGTATCTCGCATTTGTTGCCAAGCCTCAAAAGCAATGGTGGTTTCCTGTGTAGCTTCAAATTCTTTTCGCCAAATTTGATGGCGATAGCGATATAACATCTTATATAATTCTTCCTCGCATTCCTGATAAAGACACAACGATATATAGAAGGCTTCAATACAGTAATATATAGATTCATTCGGAATTGCCGTAAACTCAATTAATTCTTTTTGGATTTCATCAAAAGCATCACGCAAATGGGTACGTAGATAATAATTAATCATATTTACAATTTCCGATTTATCAACCGTTTGAACGATATTGAAATCATCAAAGTTATTTAAATGCTTAATGATTCGATAGAGCAACATACCATCGGTATCTATAGTAAATGTCAGAAGGTCGTTTACACTCTTATAGAAATGAGGGTATTCTACCGGATCCACTATAATATCCAGGAAACGCTGCATCCAATCCACATAAGTCATTTTTTCCTCTTTTTTGACAAGCGATGTCAAACGCCCCGTCTCTGCAATTACGGACAGTAGTTCTTCTTTCCGATTCTCTATTTGCTTATGCATATCAATGTTGATCTGACGAAAATGCTGAGGTATACTATGACGCAAAGTTATTGCGGCTTCAGAATAGATTGCGGGAAACTCTTTATGATAGGTTATTCCTTGCGCAACCACATCTTCAATATCCCGCAAATAAACTGCTATACTATCACTATTCGATAGTTTTTTGAGCGTTATTTCCATTTCAACACTCGGCTTCGTGCGATCTTGCTTAGCCTCATCCATAATAGATAACATCTTATCCTTTAAGTCGCGTTTGAACAAGTCATCGAATAGTTTGTTGAAACCGATTGCATTATCGGTATCAGGCGCAGAAACAAGGACAGATGAAATGCTTTTTAATAAAGCCGTATATTGGATATATAATTGTTCTCCACTTTTTTCTGCTTTGGTTAAGAGGGAAGCGTCTATCTCTGTAATATGCTCTGTCAGTTGATTGAGAATAGGAATGATTACTTGATCCGTGCTTTGCTTGCTATCATGTAAATCTGCAACTAATATGTTCTCCTTACGCATTAACACATTCTTGAACTTTTGAATCATTTCCTTACAATCTTCCCGATTGTCCATACTTGGCGTATTTCGCTCATTTAGTAAGAAAAACAAGGTGTTCTGATCAATGCGCTCAAATTTGTGCTCCCGGTCTATATAATGCAGATTATCCAAACGATGACACAAATCGGACTCATCTCCTCTCCATCCCCCTTGTGATTTTGGAGAATATAGAAGAATAACTACATCACTATTATCCGCGATAGCTTGATACATATTCTTTTCCGTAGACGTATCATTCACTACATCTCCCAATCCTACCGTATCCATCAATACAATTTGTCCGGCGTCCTTATAGTTGAACGGATGGTAAATATTAACATATTTTACAACTAAATAATTAAAATAACGCGTATGATTAGGATCGCTCGTCTTAGAACCATCATGCTGTGCAATGTATTGCTTGACTTGAGATTTATCGGATATGGGCAACATTGGTGCATCGGCAAACTTGGACAACAAATCATAATGCTGTGAATACTGGAGTAACTGCAAAGTTTCGTAGTCTTCAGTATGCAGTCCATAGTTATCAGGAACGAAAGAGGCTATCTGCTCAAATTGGATAAGAGTTTTCTGCGGTACTCCGAGTCTTTCTTGTAATTTAGCTAGTGCAGTATTGAAAATATCCAATAACTCTTGCCGGGTATAAAAATAAACCTCTGCTTTAAATTCCGGTGCATTGAAGATATAAGAGCTAACCCCTGTGCAATGATCTCCAGAAGAAGTAAGGACTACATCATCATCCAAACCACTAACAGTCTGAATAAATGTACTCTTGCCACTTCCTGCCATACCAAATACTTGTAAGGAAAGACTTTGACGCGCAAAACGTTTTTGTAAACGTTCCAATTGAGTAATTTGTTCGCAAAGTAATTGCTCCAAATCACTCGTTGTAGCATAACGAATACTACTAAGCATCTCGGGATGCTTTAGCAACTGCGCCGCAAAAGGACTTCCCTCAATCAGATTGCCTTGCTCGTCAATAATCTGATTACGCAGATTATTGTATTCTTTCAACTTGGACTGTAGGTTTCGCAAGAAATCCGTTTTATTTTTTAATTGCTCTACACGCTCATTGCGTTTCGCAATAATATTAGAAATTAGTTTTTGCATATTCATTTATAGTATTACTTATGTATAAGAGTTGCGGAAATAGTATTCCCTTTCTCATCTTTGGTATATTCCATTGTATAATTATCACGAAGTTTATTAAGTACATCCGCTGTTTTTACTGCACTTGCCATACGATAAGCAAACATTAATCCTTTTGCTCCAAGAGTCACGAAAACAATGCCACCGACACCTCCACACAAAGCAAGTAACACAGGAAAGGCGAGAACCGCAAAAAAACCACAAAAAGCAGTTGCTATCAAGGTTGCAAAAACAGAGTCCCATACAACTGAAGATGGAGATTGAATTTTCTCCACACAACTTGATAAATATCCATCTATCTCTATGCGTGAGTCTCCACGCATAATAGCCTTGGCTAATGGTTTCTCATCTATTAACATAATCATGTCATTTTTTCTTACCGAGTCAATCAAGAAGTCCATGCAAGGGTGGTTTTGTTGCCGCTTCCTCTGCCTTTCCTAGTTGTTTAAGTGCTTCATCCTTCTCTCCCAATAAGGCACACACACCTGCTGCCCCTATGCGCAATAATGCTCCTACTAATGCCATAAAATATTAATGTTTACAAAATTAACATAGAGTATCATCATACTTAATCTTTCCATTCCCATTCAGGATAATAATATGCAGCTTGAATATCTAATGCATATCCAAAATCTTTGCATCCCAGCAATAAACGAGCGTCATTTATGAAAATTGAAACGCCTTGCATCTCTGGTCGCTCTTCCATCCCTATTTCAATCTTATTGATATTTTCACGCAAGATTTCATAAGGATAATCAATACGTTTGTCATACATCTCTCTCAAAAGGAAATATTTCCCTATTGGGTTTACACCAATAAGGGAACCTATCAAGGATACAAAACTTTGATTCGGAAGTACATCTTGAGGAAGAAGAATAATTCTCTTATCTGTAACACAGCATGTAAGATATTGAAATGATGCAGTTTGTAATCCAAGGACATTCCCCCATTTTAAAATTTGGCAATCTTCATGTACAACCAACAATCTTTCGCCAATTCTTGGAATGCCCCATTTCTTATCTAGTATAGTTGTTTTATGCTTAATTTCTTCTTCACTTGAAGAACTCAATAATGCATTACCTTCAATTTCTTGAACCATTAAAATTGGCTTCATGTAATTTTTTAGGAAAGACATAACTATTTGATCGTTTTAATTATTTCACAAACTTATTATATTCCCCATCGTTGATCCATTTGAGGAGTTCGGCGGCACGCATGACGGTCCAGGGGTGGTTGTCGTCTGCGATGGAAAGGACTTTAATGAGTTTGTTCATGCCGTCCTCATCCAATTGTCTGAAATCACGGGCTTGCTGGATAAAGGTGTCCATATTCAGGTCGTCAAAATGCGCCTTAGGCACACCAGCCATCTTCATGAATGCACGAACTGCAGCGTCCTTGTTTTGGCAACACATCAAACCTGCACGGTCAGCGGTAAATTCAGACATACGATACCAATAGTACAACAAGTACTGTACACTGGTTGCAATGGTTTTAGTAATCACAAAGGGAATCAAATTGATAATCCCATTGAAGTACTGCGCCATCATGTGGTAAAGCATGTGGTTAGATTTGATATGTCCCAACTCATGACCGATAATGAATAATGCTTCATCTTCATCGCAAAGGTCAATCATTCCGGAATTGAGTACAATGATGGGGTGTTCTGCTCCGACAGTAAATGCATTGATGTCATATCCCCATTGGATGTACAACTCGGGTTTATTCGGAACATCCAAAATCTCACAAGCATAGTCCAATAGTTCATAAATCTTTGGATAGTTGTCTCGTGTAACTTTCAGGTTACTGCCGGTATATTGCACTTTGAAGATTCTCTCAATCCAATTAGAAGTTATAAATTCTCCTATCGGACGGATTGGATTTGGAATGATTCCGATTACAGGTTTCTCTAAAGAAGCCAATGCTTTTTGGTCAAACGGGTGTTCATACTGCTCATGGCTGAGACCTTTCAGGATTTGTTTGTCTTTTTTCATAACTATAAAATTTAATTATTGGCGTATTTCTGCAACATCTCCCAGCGGGTCTGGAGGAGAGGATGGGGAGAGGATACCTCTTTATAATGTACGTACGCGTCTGCGCTAGAGTCATTCATTCCTAATTTGACAAATATCTCATACGCCGTTTGCAAGGACCGGCAACAAATCAGTCCTGCTCTGTCCGCCGTAAACTCCGAGCAGTGGAACCATTTGACGAGCGGCACCTCAATGGTGTCCGTCAAGAGTGGTCCCAAAACCTCGCTTGCTTTGTTCATATCGTTCAGCAATCCCAATACGGTATGGCAGATGATATGCCCGTATTGGCAGTGTCCCAACTCATGTCCGAGGACAAAAAGCAGTTCTTCTTCGCTCAGTTGCGCTGCAGCCTGACGGCTAATAAGGATTATTTGTTCTCTGCGCAACTCAATACTGAGTGCATTGATACCTGTCAGTTGGTTGGTGACATAAAGCGGCCACCGTTCGTTTAGCTTCAGTCGGGCAATACATTTCTCGTAGGTTGCAAATAAATTCGGATAGTTCTGTGAGGTAAGCAATGTGCTGCCATGGTGGAGTTTTTCTGCTTCGTCAGAATAGTATTTGTCAGCAATCTTTTGGAGTGCTTTGCGGACAAGATAAGTGCCTAACAAGGTATTGATGTATGAATCGCAAGGATATGCATAATTGGTTTTGTAATATGTAGCTTGTCCGCCAGGCATTAGATGATTTCGTTAAGTAAGTTCGTCAGATTGGCTTGGATATTTGTTTTGCGTATTTTTGGGGGCGTTGCAGAACTGATGCTTTTAACCACAAACGCTGCTCCAGAGGATGCAATATTGGAGTCCTGGAGATTGCACAAGGTAGCCTGTGACATACCCTCTTCTTCATCTTTAGTCTCACGGGGGAAGGTATCCATCAGTTTGACCATCTGCTCCATCTCTTGGGGGTGGGCGGCCAGATACTGACGCACCTCCTCCGTTTGTGAGGGAGACAACATGCCATCTACGTATGCGGCTAATATCTCGTTATTAATTATCATATTATTTGCGTTTTACGCCTAATGCTTCTTTGAGTTGTGCCACTGCACGTTGTTTGAGGACATCAACCGCTCTTGCATCCGCCAAAATCTCTTTGCCTTCCTTATTCCGTTTGATGCGGTTTTCTGCCCTTCTCACTTGATTGAGAATAGCGGCAATCTCTTCGTGCGAGTAGCCTTGCAGTTCTTTCAGGATGACTAATTTCTGATCCGGATTGTCCAGTTTGTTGATCGCTTCCAAAAGTAGCACTTTCTGCATATTCTCTTCCAATGTCGGTTGATCGGCTATTACTTTCTCTACCGGATCTACATCATCTTTGTCATCACTATAGAGTTTATTTTCGCGTAAACCTATCAAATCAGCACGTTTTTCCAAGAACAAATTACGCACAGCCCTATTCAGCCATGTGCGGAAAGTAGAAATACCGGTCCACGTGGCAAGCGGATGCCAGTCGCCATTCCTGCCCTTGAGATGGATATACACCTCATGGCATAGTTCGTCAACATAACTATGGGAACCGTAGATGTCTAAACACAAATAGCGCAAGTCACGATAATACCTATTATATATGAGGTATATAGCCGCTTCCTCATTACCCGAAAGAATTGCATCAATCAGGTCTCGCTCGGACATTACGTCATATGTGTGTTGTTTCTTCATGCAGTATCTGTTTTGCCTACTCTGTTAAGGATTTTCGGCTTCCTCCGATATGTTGTAGTAATTGTAGTTATCAGTCTGTTTATATTTAAGGATACGTGTGTGCGGGTACGGGTACGTGCATATATACATACACAAAAAAGCGCAGACTTCGCTATTGCTTATCTACGCGCGAGGGCCTTCGAACTTACCCATTCAGTCAAACAAACAACAATGAAACCTACGCCGATATGACAACACGCCCGTCAACGAAAAGACCGAGCGAGTACGAATGTCATACCCGTAGGCATCTATTAATTACTTTGATTTTGACTGAATGTGGTGAGAAAAAGTGTTCGAAGCTTTTCGCACGTCAAATACAAAGCGTCAATAAACGCCATTCAATATGTTAAGAACCCCACCAACCGCCGTCAAAAACGGCTTCGGCGTAAATTCGGGTGCAAAGGTAGTGCTTATTTTTGATATATGCAAATTTTTCTTATTTTTTGCAGAAAAAAAACGTAATTTGGTATTAGGAATTGATTTTTGACAAGGATAATAGGGGGTATTAGTACTGGGGAAGACCCCCCTAAAGGGGGGCTTCCCCGTACGTACTAAAGCCCCGACCTATATCCTGTCACCCGACGAGGGGGAGAGGGATATTATTGCTCGCGTTGAGGGCTATTGTTATGATGACATTAGTTGATTTTTTGTTCCCGGGTTGCCAGGAATCCGGGTTGCCAGGGATCCGGATTGCCAGGGATCCAGGTTGCCAGGGATCCAAGTTGCCAGGGATCCAAGTTGCCAGGGATCCGGGTTGCCAGGTTCCCCGGGTGACAGGGTTACTTGGGGGCTATGAGGTGTGAGGAGGATGGGATTCGAAGGAGATTCATAAGGGATCCATAACGGATCTATAAAGGTGGTCGCGGCTTTGATAGGGAGGGCGAGGGTTGCCGCTCTAATTATTATCGTAACAGGATATATATATCAATAATATATGCAGATTGATTTGAATTTTAAGCGGACAGCAATGTTAATTCTTGGTGAGCAGCACCACATTCTCGACATGTTGGGTGTGCGGAAACATATCCACGGGCTGAACGGCTTGAATAGAGTAGGCTTCGGATAGTAATTCCAAATCCCGTGCTTGGGTAGCCGGGTTGCAACTGACATAGACTATGCGCTCCGGTGCTGCGTTCAAAATCGTTTGTACCACATCGGGGTGCATACCTGCCCGAGGCGGGTCTGTGATGATGATATCCGGATGCCCGTGGGTGCTAATGAAATCGGGTGTGAGGATGTCCTTCATATCGCCGGCATAGAACTCGGTGTTGGTTATGCCATTGAACGCCGCATTGAGTTTAGCGTCTTCGATCGCTTCCGGAACATACTCAATGCCCACTACTTTCTGTGCCGAGCGGGCAACGAACTGTGCGATGGTTCCAGTGCCGGTATATAGGTCGTAGATGACAGGCTTATGCAGCGAGTCTTTGCTTAACGCGAACTGACGAGCTACACGGTAGAGCTCCAATGCCTGCTCCGTATTGGTTTGATAAAAGGACTTAGGACCAACTTTGAAGTGCAAGTCTTCCATGGTCTCAATGAGATGATCCTGCCCATAATATGTTTTGATATCCAGGTCGCCGATGGTGTCGTTGAATTTGGTGTTGACGACATACATGAGGCTGACAATCTCGGGGAAACGCCGTTTGAGCATTTCTAAGACATCCTCAATCATCCGCTCGCCAAAGACAAGAACGACCATCCATTCGCCCTTATCGTTATTGCGAATCATAAGATTGCGCAGTTCACCCTCATGGGTATGCTCGTTGTAGAATGTCAGTCTGTGCTCTAAAGCGTAGTCATACAGTGCCTTCCGTATCTCATTTTGCAGCGGATGCATCAAGTGGCAGTGATTGATTTGCAGGACTTTGTCGAAACAATTGGGAATATGAAAACCTAAACCCGGCGTGAAGGGCACACCCGCTTTCATTTGCTCGGTGGTGAGCCACTGGTGGTCGGCAAATGTAAACTCTAATTTATTGCGGTACTCGTAGATATGTTTAGAGCCGAGAATCGGAAGCATTTTGCCCGTTATGTCAAGATGCCCGAGTCGTGTGAGGTTATCCTCCACCTGTTGCTGTTTCCAGCGCAACTGTTCCTCATAGGGCAAGATTTGCCATTTGCAGCCGCCACAGGTGCCGTAATGCTCGCAACGGGCTTCGCAGCGTCGGGGGGACGGTTTCACAAGGCGTAGCACACGTGCTTCCATGAAGGAGTGTTTCTTCTTGGTCACTTGCAGGTCCACGATGTCACCGGGAACGGCATAGGGCACAAAGATTACTTGCTCCTCGTGACGCGCCAATGCTTTTCCTTCCGCCGCAACGGCGGTAATCTCAATGTTCTCTAAGACGGGTAAATTCTTTTTCATCAAATATGATTATAGGAGTATTCTTAATTTCGGATAGATTGACAGCCTTGTGATTGGCGGAATAATAACTAATGTTCTTGCGCTGCAATTGCCTTCCAATCTGCACAGGGAAGTCATGTGTATTGCCCACCTGCGGTTTGCCCGCCTCGTCGCGCCAGCACTCGCCCCAACCGCAACCTCCGGCATCATCGCTGAACCATTCCTCTACGCGGTCGTATTGCCACTGTGCACCTAAATAATGATAGGCAACTCCGTCATAAATAGGCATAGAGCCCGGAATAATACCGGCGCAGGCCGTATCGGCATACCATTCAGGGCCGCGCACTTCGTCAAAAGCATTAACAATGAGTACGGTAGAGTCTCCGCCGATAAAACAACTGAGGGTCTCAGATGGGTAGGATAGTCCACCCTTATTGGCGGCAATAACGCGATATTGGTATCGGGTGTGCGTGCCGATGGGGAAGGTGATACGGGTGGTGCCATAGGCTTTGGCACGCTCGTGCCACGCGCCATCTTCTTCCTGTTCCTCAATGATATAATAATCGGGCATGGCAGTCGGCTCCAGCGGGTCTGTTCGCTCCTCCCACTTGAGGGTCAATTCCTGCCCGGCTAACTCCATTCCGAATGCTTTCACGGGCAGGGGCTGCACGACGAGTGAATCGCCTTCCAAAAAACGGCCTACGCCCTTGTAGATGGCGCGCGCCATCAGGAACTGAAACCGCGGGTCCAACCCATAGTGCATATCCGACATCTGGATATGTGAGAGCATCTCAACAAGCACAGTCGGCACTTTGGGTCCGCGTGCTTCGTAATAGTCCCCATTAAGGAGTTGCCGTCTCGGCCATTCGGGGCAGACTGAACGGCGTATGTCACTCACAATCTGCGACTGCACGATATTGGCAAATGAGCGGTTCAAAAACCGTGACCGGCCGTCCGCAAAAGTCAGTGAGCCATCTATGTCTTTCTCGTTGTAAATCACTAAAGTACCTATCATGGCAGAATCGTATTCGCGGATGGTATATCCGTCGGTATGCAACGCCAAGCATGCGTCGATGTGCACCGAATCACGGTTGAGCCAATTGACCCATTTAGTGCGGCAATGGATATCTTCCTTATACTGATCGCGAAGGGTGTCGCCCTCTGTCGTGATAACGGGATTAGGGTCGTAGATAACAGAGTCCGGCGCGCCGGTATATTGCAGCCAATAGCGCGCCGCTTCCATCCATCTCGGGTAACCTGACGGACCAATCGCCATGGCGGCGGAGTCGCCTATTTGTCCTCGCGGTTGATAGACTTCGGCACCTGCATTGGTGAGCATTTGTGCGACATGACGCGCGAAGACAACCGAGAAAATATCTTCCACTGTTGTCCAAAGCGTGGCGCGTTGAAAACGCCACTGTTGCTCTTTTGTGTTAAAGTAGATTCCGTGGCTTGCCCAAAGAGCGATATGACGCCCCGCTAAGTTGGCGGTATCTCCTTTGGGAAGCTTGGGCGAGACAATAAGTTCGCTCACTTCGTGCCCGTCGGTATAGATGGTGACGCGTCCGTAATCATGCCCTAAGACCCATCGACTGATGCTAAGGCGTAACTGATAGACAGACGTTTCCGTCCAGGCAACGGCAGAGAGGGTTTTGTTCGCGCGGATGAAAATATCGTTGCCGTTCACTGACATGCGATAGATGAACACCGGCGGCACACAGGATGGAAACCCCGTCAAGGTGTTGATAGAGTCTGCCAATTGATGACGCTCGGTCACCAACTCTGCTGCGGCACTGCACGACAAGCCGAAAAGAAGAACTATAGTAACCCAAAAATTGCGCATATACCGAAAATTCGTGCAAAAATACTATATTTTTTTGTAATTAGCAAAAAAAGTTGTATTTTTGCGCATAAAATGAAATTTCTGCTCCATGACATAGCACCTGACACGCGCTTAAAACCCGCTGTGCAACATAGTCTCGCCCTTCAGCTACTTCATCAACTGACGGGGAAAGGTGAGCCTTTTCTCCATAATGAGTACGGCAAACCCTATTGGCAAGAAGGTCCCTATTTCAATTACAGCCATTGCAGCACCGGTATTATCGTTGCGGTATCAGACCGTCCGATAGGTGTGGACATTGAGTCATATCGCCACTATGATGAAGCCCTGATGAAGCGCGTGATGAATGAAGAAGAGTGCCGGCAGATACTGCAAGATCCTGAACCTCCCAAGCGTTTTATCTATTTCTGGACACGCAAAGAAGCGTACCTCAAATATAGAGGGGTAGGGATAACAGAAGACCTTAGGGATTGCCTAAGGTCTGCCGATAACGTTGTGTTAGAGACAAAGATTTGTCCCCGCTACTGCTATTCTATTTGCGTTCCAATTTGACGATAATCACCGTGAGGGGTTTGAGCTTGAATTCGTCCTTGCTGAGGTCAATTTCATCGCCGGTAAAGAGGTCTTTGCCGACCGGATTATAGTGCTCTAACAACTCATCAAAATGGCGGGGATGAATAGTCCGCTCCTCTTCGGAGGCATTGGCGCAAACGAAGACCGCTTCTTCGTCCGTATAGCGGAAGAAACTATAGGTGTTATCCCGTGCGAAGAAATGCATGGTGCGTCCCTTGTGGAGAACGGGCATTTTTTTGCGGAAATTAAAGAGTTTGGACTGCCAGTCAAACATCGCTTGCTGCTCTTTGGTGACTTGGTCACCTAAAGGTAACGGCGCACGCAAGAGCGAATGGTTAGAGGCCTGGGAAGCGTCCTTGACAGCCATGCCATACTCATCTCCATAGAAAATCTGAGGTATGCCGCGCATTGTCGCCATTAAAGCCGTTGCTATCTTGATGCGCTCGGGGTTGTTGTCCTTTACGGCATTAGCAATACGACTCATGTCGTGGTTGCCGACGAACATCAAGAGATTATTGACATCCGCGTAGAGGTAATCTAACGTGAGGGCATCATAAACCTTCGTGAGTCCTCCTCCCCAATAATTGCCATCATTCTCAAGGGCTTGTCTGATAGCCTCTTGTGTCGGAAAATCCATCACCGAGGGCAGGTAGCTATTATAGCCGTCCGGGTTTTTAGCACCTTGTTGCCAGTATGCTACGTGGGGGGCAGGACGAGTCCAGCATTCGCCGACGATATTGAGGTAAGGGTACTCATTCAGGATATTTTTGCACCAACGAGAAGAGGCGTCTTTGCCGATATACGGGTATGTGTCCACGCGTAATCCGTCTAAGTCGGCATATTCAATCCACCAGATGGCCCATTGACTGAAATATTGGAGCAAGTCGGGATTGTCCAGATTCATGTCCGGCATGGGATGATCAAACCAGCCGCGATTGGACAACTCCCGGTCGTATATAGAGGCATTGATGTCGTAGTTGGCACTAAAGACATTGGTTGTATTGGTGAAGGTGGGGAATTGGTTAATCCAGTCGTGGTAGGGCAGGTCTTTCATCCACCAGTGGGCTGAGCCACAGTGGTTGGGTACCATATCCATGAGGACTTTCAGACCTTTCTCGTGTGCGATGCGAACCATATTCTTATAGGCTTCATTGCTTCCGAAACGCGGGTCAATATGGTAGTAATCCGAGCAAGCGTATCCATGATAGGACCAGGCAGCCTCATTGTCCTCCAAAAGCGGTGTCGGCCAAATGGCAGTAGCACCTAATTCGACAATGTGGTCAAATGCATTGATGATACCTTGTATATCGCCTCCGTATCGTCCGTTGACATTACTCTTATCGGCTTTTTCTGCCATGGCTGGAACGCTGTTATTGCTCTCATCTCCATCCACAAAACGGTCGGACATGATGAGGTAAATAATGTCCGAGGCATCAAAGGACCTGCGGTTACGCGAATTGGCCTTGCGCTCCTCAATGAGGTAATCTACAGAGGCTTTCTTGCGCCCTTTCTGCAAGGTAATACGGTATAACCCCGGTTTGCGTACATCCAAATTGATAAACAAATAGTTAGGGCTCTCAGCATTATGCTGACCTATGACAACCAGTCCGTCTTCGGCACCTTTCGGGCATTTGATACTCACTACGGCGTCTGCCAAATCTTGACCTTGTACCATAAGGGTCAACGGGGTGGACATGCCTGTCCACCAACTGAGAGGCTCAGCACGCTCAATCAGCGGCGCAGCGTACAAACTGAGACCCCAAACAAAAGCAAATAAAAGGGAAAATGTTTTTTTCATGATTAGAATTATTTGATTGAGAGCGACTGACGGGAGTCGAACCCGCATCCTCAGCTTGGGAAGCTGATGCACTACCGCTGTGCTACAATCGCATGCCACAAGAGGGTTCCTCTAATCGTGGCGCAAAAGTACTACTTTTTTTTGAAATGTACAAATTTATTTAACTTTTTACTGCAAAATGTGTATTTTTTGCGCTTAATTACTCCAATTGAAGTTTAAAGAGTTCCCTTATCTTACTTAACTCCGGATTTTTCTGTTCCATGAGTTGCAGCTTTTCTTCCGCCGTAAAGGCCATTTGCGATCGGTTATACTCTTCGACTTCAATATTGAGGGTAATAGAATCATTATTGAGTTGCCTTTTGAGATAGGTTAAAATAGTCCCCATCTGTTTGAGCAGTTCTTTTTTCTGCAATGAATTGGCAACCTTTAAAGTCAGTTGATAGTAGTTGTCGTCAGGATTAATTGCCATAGTCGGCAGATGTTCCTGCAACATGGCTTTCATTCGTGCTTCCTCCTTGAATAACGGGAGTAGACCAGCCCACGCACGAAGGAGCTGGTCGGAGCTAAAAGACGCGTTATGCGGTCCAGCCGGTACCTGCGGCATTTGCGGCATAGTGGGTACCGTTGGTACTTTAGGAGCCGCTTGTACCGGATTGATATGCGGTATTTGCGGTATCTTCTCTGCCGGTATAGCTTGTTGTTGCGGCGCAGGTGCTGCAGAGACGGCATTACTCAATGGTGACGCAGCGTTGCTGCTTGTCGGTGTTTTTCCGGTGGATCGGGGGGGCAAGTCACCATTATTTTGTTCGGACTGCTTAGATGCCGGGACTTCCGCTACGGCAGCGGAGGAAGCGGCTAATTTGATGAGGGCAATCTCAACCGTCAGGCGTTTATTTTTGGCTGTCCGATAGGCGATATCGCAATCGTTCATAAGCGCGAGGGCGTCAAAGAGCCATTTGGCGCTGACGGATTGTGCCTGTTGTTGGTAGCGTTGTTTGACAGCCTCTGCGGTACTCAATAGAACCAAAGTGGAAGCATCTTTCGCCATCAGGACATCGCGCATATGCTGCATAAGACCGGCTATAAAATAGGAGGCATCAAAACCCTTCATCAGTACATCATTGAAGCGCAGCATTACCCCCCGTACATCCCCTTTATAAGCCATGTCGACGATATCGAAATAGTACTGAGAGTCTAAGACATTTAGCACATCTAAGGTTTTTTCGTAAGTGATATGTCCCTCGGAGAACGCCGCTAATTGGTCGAAAATGGAGAGAGCATCTCTTAAGCCTCCATCGGCTTTCTGTGCCACTACATTGAGTGCTTCGTCCGTAGCCTCTATCCCCTCTCGGGAGGCGATATAATGGAGATGACGAATGATGTCGTCTGTACTGATGCGGTTAAAATCATAGACCTGGCAGCGACTCAATATAGTAGGCAGAATCTTCTGCTTCTCCGTTGTGGCGAGGATGAAGATAACATAGGAAGGGGGCTCCTCCAATGTCTTCAATAATGCATTGAAAGCGGCGGCCGAAAGCATGTGCACCTCATCTATGATATAAACTGAATAGCGCCCTGTTTGAGGCGGAATACGGGTCTCATTAATCAGATTACGGATGTCCTCAACGCTGTTATTGGACGCCGCATCCAGCTCGTGGATGTTGAAACTCCGCCCGTCATTAAAGGCTTGGCAGGACTCGCATTCATTGCATGGCTCAGCGGAGGTGGAGCGGGTGCAGTTAATGGCCTTCGCGAATATACGCGCACAAGTTGTCTTACCGACACCGCGTGGTCCGCAGAAGAGGTAGGCATGCGCCAAACGATTCTGCTTAATAGCATTACGTAAGGTCTCCGTGAGTGCCTCCTGACCCACTACATCGTGGAAAGTCGTCGGGCGGTACTTGCGGGCAGAAACAATGTAATTTTCCATATTTTCACATTTTGCGGCGCAAAGTTAATAAATAATTTGCAGGTGTGCAAAAAAAAATGTATTTTTGCAGCGAATTTAGTAGAAAGTCAAAAGTCAGGGCGTAGCCCTAAAGTCAAAAGTAGTACAAAAAGTCAATAACTTATGTCCCATCATATATTACTGAGTCGTCTCTATGGTTCAGCACGAGTTCGCGCGCTTATGGATTTGCCGAACGGGTGTTACCTTATTATATTAGAGAACGATGATGAAGCTAAATATTGGTATCGCGACCTTACCTGTTTAGGGGCCCACGCATTGTTTTTTCCGGCATCACAGCATAAATCCCGCACAGACGAAGCAATGGCCATTCAGCGTACAGGCGTGCTGACGGCAATGGCAGCGGCCCCTGCGATGAAGCGGAGCACGGCTCTTGGCTGCACAGACGCCGAGGCTGGCACCACGCCGGTGTTTATTGTGACTTATCCTGCGGCATTGGCAGAACCCGTACCGACCAAGAGTACATTGGCCGGTCGAACCATTCGTTTTAAGACGGGGGAGCGTTTTGCGGTATCCGAGATAGCGGATATATTGACGGAGATGGGCTTTGAGCGAGTTGACTTTGTGTATGAGCCGGGGCAGTATGCAATACGAGGCGGGATAGTGGATATTTTTTCATATTCCAACGACGAACCCTACCGTTTAGACTTCTTCGGTGATGAGATTGACTCCATCCGCACTATAGATATAGAGACCCAACTGTCTGACTCCAAGGTCGCCGAATGTACTATTATTGCTGCAGTGGCAGCCGCCGGGACCGAAGCCACCGGGGGCACTTTGTCGGAATATTTGCCCGATAACATTACCTATGTTGCGACGGATTTTTCGATACTTGATAAGGAATATGAGGCGCGAACGACTGTCGAAATTCGCGACAAAAGCACCTTCGCAGATGCGGATGAAATAAAATATGATACGCTGCCTCAGCCAGTTTTCCATAAGAACTTTGATTTATTGGAGCAAGACTTGAAAGCAAAGTTGGAGGAGGGCTATCAGATTCATATTTTGGCGGAGCAGAAAAAACAGCTGGACCGTTTGCACTCTATTCTCAATATTGATTTTATAGGGGAGAGTTATACCTTGCATGAGGGTTGGGTGGATCGTGCCCGCAAAGAGGTGTGGTACACCGACCATCAGCTCTTTGAACGTTACCACCGTGTCTCGCTCCGCAGTGAGCGTGCCCGCAGGGGAAAAGTTATCTTGACCTTAAAAGAGATTAACCAACTCCGCTTGGACGATTATGTTGTTCATCAAGACCATGGTATTGGCCGTTTCGGCGGACTGGTGACGACTATGGTGAACGGCAAGGAGCAGGAGATGATTCGGCTGGATTTCAGGGACGGCGACACACTCTATGTCTCAATTCATAACCTCAACCGGCTGTCTAAATACAAAGGCAAAGAGGGCACTGCCCCGACCATCTCTAAATTAGGTTCGGGTGCTTGGGAGAGACTGAAGGAAAGGACGAAGGATAAGGTTAAGGATATCGCGCGCGATTTGATTAGGTTGTACGCCAAACGCAAACAGCAGCCGGGCTTCGCTTATTCACCTGACGGTTATATGCAGCATGCGTTAGAGGCTTCTTTCTTATACGAAGATACCCCTGACCAGGCCAAAGCGACAGCGGATATCAAACGCGATTTAGAATCGCCAAGACCGATGGACAGGCTTGTCTGCGGCGATGTGGGTTTCGGCAAAACGGAGGTGGCTATGCGTGCGGCATTTAAGGTCGCATTAGACGGTAAGCAAGTGGCGGTGCTCGTGCCCACAACGGTTTTGGCGTTGCAACATTATAAGACATTTACCGAGCGGTTTAAGGATTTTCCGATAACGATAGATTACCTCTCCCGAGCTAAAACGTCCGCCGAGACCAAGGAAACCTTAGAGCGACTGAAAGAGGGCAAAATAGATATCCTTATCGGCACCCATAAACTGGTCGGTAAGAATGTGCACTGGCACGATATCGGTTTGCTCATTATTGATGAGGAACAGAAGTTCGGCGTCTCGGTGAAGGAGAAAATCAAGTCTTATCGCGCCAATATAGATGTGCTGACGCTCACCGCAACGCCTATTCCCCGTACACTGCAATTCTCGTTGCTCGGCGCCCGCGACCTGTCGGTCATCAATACGCCGCCGCCTAATAGGTATCCTATAGAGACCGAGATTGTGGATGTCAACGATGCTGATAAGGTCGTTAAGGAAGCCATTGAGTTAGAGATGGAGCGTAACGGACAGGTCTTTTTGGTCAATAATCGCATTGATATGTTGTCGCGTATGGAGAATTGGGTGCACAGGTTGTGCCCTGAGGCGCGTGTGGTAACGGCGCACGGACAGATGCCGCCGGACGAGATGGCGGAGAAATTGGAGGCTTTTATCAACTACGATTACGATGTGCTGATATCGACCACCATTGTTGAGTCCGGCGTGGATATACCCAATGTCAACACTATTATTATTTACAGCGCCCAACATTACGGTTTAGCTGACTTGCACCAATTGCGGGGGCGGGTAGGGCGCTCTAACCGCAAGGCGTATTGCTATCTATTGACCCCGGAGCGGGAACTGTTGACCCCTGAGGCACGGCGGCGTCTGGATGCTATCGGCACATTCTCGGACTTGGGCAGTGGATTTAATCTGGCTATGCAGGACTTGGATATCCGCGGAGCGGGTAATATGTTAGGGGCTGAACAAAGCGGCTTTATTGCCGAATTGGGATATGAAACCTACCAACGTGTATTGAACGAGGCAGTCGCAGAAGTGAAAGAGGAGATGACGGATGACCTCATTGATACTCCGTCAGACTCTGTTCAGGAGGAGCTTGCCGCTAAAATGGATACTGCTGTTGAGACAGATTTACCGCTTTCTTTGCCGGCTGATTATGTGGAGAATGTGTCGGAGCGTATTAGCTTGTATCGCGAGTTAGACAGCCTCCGTGATGAGCGTGAACTCACTACCTTCAAAGCGCGGTTAGTGGACCGCTTTGGCACATTGCCTGAAGAGGCGGAGGAACTATTGAAAGTTGTGCCGCTACGATGGTTGTGTGCTGATATGGGGATTGAGAAAATCTTCCTTAGAGGCGAGCATATGACCCTTTTCTACCCCAAAGCTAAAGCGCCGAGCAGCAGCTCTGCCAATATGCTGGATTATGTCATGCGTCGCCCTAAACGCTGCCAAATTATACCCAAAGAAACAGAAACATTAGTTGTCATTGACCAAGTCCGCACCGTTGATGGGGCACTGACTTTATTGCATAAAATAAATGACCATGATTTTTAGTATTTTCTTATCAATTGCCCTGTATGTAGGGCGAGTAGTGGATGAGCAACATCGGCCGCTACCATATGCCACCGTCTATTCGGAACTTGATCCGCAGCAGGGAACCGCCACGGATAGGGATGGTCTGTTCTCGTTCTATTCGTCGTCATTACCCTCTGAGTCCAACATCATAGTTTCCTATGTTGGATTTGAAAAACAAGTGTTACCGCTTACGGCATTGATGGGGCAGGATACGTTGGTTATTGTGTTGAGCGAACAGCCTATTGCCTTGGAAGAAGCTGTGATAGCTGCGCCGGAGGGTAAGAAACCCAATCGCCGGAAGGCTTTAGAGATGCTTATCAGCAGGGTCTATGATAAGATGCAGAGGGACTTTGATACGCCTATTACCCGCTATAAAATAGTTTCCGATGTGCGTATGGATAGTGAAAAGGAGCCATGGGGCGTCGAGCAGATGATTGCCTCCGCTATCGTCATCCCGGACACAACAGAGGGTGGCAGCGACTCGCTGCAGTTCAAGGGCGAGTACTGCAAACGGTATTTTAACCCGCTTATCCGCTCTCGCGCAGACACGATTCTCTCAAGTGACCTGCCTGAGCGTGTTGGCAAAGGAAAGGGCGACCTTAGACAAGCCGCCAATGCCGTTGATTCCGGGCTCTTGGTGCACAAAGGACTGTTCTATATCGGTGATGCCGTACGTGCATTTGAGAAACATAAAGACACCAGAAAAGGGTGGGCTGTTTCCAATGAATCCGAAGAGGAACTGGTGCTGACTTATACGGAGAAAATGAACTTCTTAGGTATTTTTGTCTATTCAATCCGCCAGCATTTCATTGTGGACTCGTACAGCTACGCTTTGCTGCGGTATTCCGTGCAGGCGGATGTGAAACTCAGCATACCATTTGGATATAAACTGAAAGGCGATGAACTCGCTCTGCTCAATCTACTCAATATGGATGAAGAGGAGATTGTTAAATTCCGTTTACGAAAAGTCAATATGGCGGTGCAGTTTAACCAATTGTATCGTGAGCGGGATACTAAGCGCTATCAGAGCGAGAAGAATCTTGTTATGTCAGCGCTCATAACGGGGGCTAAGAAAGCGGAAATCCCCATCGCCGTCTCGGCTACACAGCGTGTGACGGGGATGGAGATTAACGGGGTTCAGCCCTTTAAGGCTTCGGAATTATCGCCGCGTGTTGCGCGACAATTAGTTCCGATTGAGTGATTACATCATGCCACCCATGCCTGCGCCTGCGGGCATTTGGGGAGCGGGATGCTCTTCTTTCTTCTCGGTGATGACGCACTCAGTGGTGAGGAACATACCGGCGATAGAAGCGGCGTTCTCAAGAGCTACGCGGGTAACCTTAGCGGGGTCAACAACACCGGCTTCTTTCAGGTTCTCGAATTTATCCAGACGGGCATTGTAACCGTAGTCACCTTTGCCGGAACGAACCTTATCGACAATCACTGCACCTTCTTTGCCGGCATTAGCGGCGATTTGGCGAAGCGGCTCTTCAATCGCGCGACGGATAATTTCAATACCGGTTTGCTCATCCTCATTATCGCCCTTCAAACCGACTAAGGCTTCTTGAGCACGGATATAGGTAATGCCGCCGCCGGGAACAATACCTTCTTCAATAGCTGCACGAGTAGCGCTCAAGGCATCATCTACACGGTCTTTCTTTTCCTTCATCTCAACCTCTGAAGCCGCACCGACATTGAGTTGTGCTACGCCGCCGGCAAGCTTAGCCAGACGCTCTTGCAGTTTCTCTTTGTCATAAGTGGACTTGGTAGCGGCAATCTGTGCCTTAATCTGATTGACACGCGCTTCAATAGCCTCCTTGCTACCATTGCCGTTAACGATAGTGGTGTTGTCCTTGCTGATGGTGATGGACTCTGCGGAGCCAAGCATCTCAAGGGTAGCATTTTCAAGCTTAACACCTGTCTCTTCGCTGATAACGGTACCGCCGGTCAGAATGGCAATATCTTGCAACATCTCTTTTCTTCTGTCACCAAAGCCCGGAGCTTTTACGGCGCAAATCTTCAGTTGGGCACGCAAACGGTTAACTACCAATGTGGTCAACGCTTCGCTATCTACATCTTCGGCGATAATCAAGAACGGACGACCCGTCTGTACAGCCGGCTCAAGAATAGGCAGTAACTCTTTCAAGTTGCTGATTTTCTTGTCATAAATCAAGATATAGGGCTTGTCCATCTCGCACTCCATGGTCTCAGTGTTGGTGACAAAATACGGGCTGATATAGCCTCTGTCGAACTGCATACCTTGTACTACATCAATGGTAGTGTCCATACCCTTGGCTTCGCCGATGGTGATAACACCGTCTTTGCTGACCTTACGCATGGCGTCGGTGATGAGTTTACCGATCTCGGAGTCGTTGTTGGCAGAAACGGTTGCTACCTGCTCAATCTTGTTGAAATCGTTGCCCACTTCCTCTGCTTGCTCTTTGATGGAGGCTACCACTTTAGCAACGGCTTTGTCCATACCGCGTTTCAAATCCAACGGATTGGCACCAGCGGTCACATTCTTAAGACCTACAGACACAATAGCTTGCGTGAGCACGGTAGCCGTCGTTGTACCGTCACCGGCTTGGTCACCGGTCTTCGAAGCAACCTCTTTAACGAGTTGAGCACCTAAGTTCTCGCGAGCATCGGGCAGTTCAATCTCTTTCGCTACCGTTACACCGTCTTTGGTGATTTGGGGAGCACCGTATTTCTTGTCAATAACGACATTACGACCCTTCGGACCGAGGGTAACCTTAACGGCATCTGCCAATTGGTCAACACCACGTTTGAGGGCTTCGCGCGCCTCAACATTATACATCAATTCTTTTGCCATAATCTAATCTCCTTATTTAATTACTGCTAACACATCAGACTGACGCATGATGAGCAATTTCTCGCCTTCAATCTCAATCTCAGTGCCGGCATATTTACCATACAAAACTTGATCACCCTCTTTGAGGATCATCTCTTCATCTTTGGTGCCGTTGCCGACTGCCAATACTTTACCCTCTAAGGGTTTTTCTTTAGCGCTATCCGGAATAATAATGCCGGAAGCTGTCTTCGTCTCAGCCGCCATCGGGCGAACTAATACGCGATCTGCTAATGGTTGTACTTTCATATTATTATTTTTTTTAATTGTATTTTAAATATAGAGCTCTGTAAGAACTCCTAACCTCCAACTATCAACTTCCGTGCCATTTGCCAATGAACTCAATATATATGCCATATTGGCAGTCCTTACTGACAAAATGGTATATAATACTTGCGCCGTATCTGCATCGGGTGCTCATCGGGTGCTGACCGAGTTCTCACCGAATCCGACAGCCGACATCGCTGACTAAACCTTGAGACACACGTTCTACTGCCGACTCTTCGCCGGAAAATCATCCCGAAAGTCAAGACATCTATCTGGAGACAATGCACAAAATTCCCTAATTTTCCAATATATGCTCAATTTTGTCAAAATTTGATTTATTATTTGCATATCTCAAAAAAAATATGTATCTTTGCGCGCCAAATCAAAATATTATGAAAAAGAAAGAGCTTACATCCACCTTTACCATTTATCAAATGGATGAGCTGGATCAAGAACAAAGAGAACTTGTTGAGGTTGCGAAGGCGCAGGTGCATAAATCCTACAGCCCATATTCGCATTTTCAAGTCGGTGCGGCAGCTAAGTTGGCGAATGGCGTAATCATTAAGGGCTCTAACCAAGAAAATGCTGCTTACCCTTCCGGTTTGTGTGCCGAGCGTACTGCCTTGTTTGCCGCTGGGGCAACCTATCCGGAGGAAAAGGTAACAATGCTCGCTATCGCTTGTTTCACCAATGGGCATTATACCGCAGAGCCGGGCTCACCTTGCGGCTCATGCAGACAGGTGATGGTGGAGACCGAACACCGTTATCCCGGCAATATGCAAGTACTGCTTTATGGCGAAACATGTGTATATGTCTTTGATAGCGCGAAGGACCTCCTGCCTCTCAGCTTCCTTACAGAAGATCTGCAAGGATAACAATTGATGCTGAAAAAAATAGATAAATATCTGCTCAAGGACTTTTTGGGTCTCTTCTTGGTGACCCTCTTCATGTGTATTTTCGTGCTGCTGATGCAGTTCGTATGGTTCCATGTGAAAGACCTGGTCGGGAAAGGGGTAGAGTTGAAAGTCCTTGCGGAGTTCTTTATCTATGCCGTGGCATCGGTTGTGCAATTGGCATTGCCTTTAGCCGTTCTCTTGGCTTCGATTATCTGTTTCGGTAACTTAGGAGAGAGGAGCGAACTGACGGCGATGAAAGCAGCCGGCATTTCATTGTTCCGAATCATGCGACCTCTATATATAACGGCAATTGCAATTTCTATAGGTGCTTTGCTTTTTAGCAACTATGTGCTGCCGGCATCGCAAGTGAAACTTTGGGCTCTGATTTTCTCCTTAAGGCAGAAAAACCCGGAACTCGATATTCCCGTCGGTCAGTTCTGTGATGACATCCCGGGCTATAATATCTATGTCAAGGATAAAAATGTCCGCTCGGGTATGATGTACGGCATGATGATATATGATTTCTCGAAGGGCTTCAAGGATGCCACCGTGATTGTGGCGGACTCCGGACGCATCTATTTTACAGAGGATAAGCAGTACTTGCTGCTCAAACTCTACTCGGGCGAGTCTTTCGAAAATATTCAACAGAAACAACAACGAGCGACCCGTACAACCAAGTCCATACCATATCGGCGTGAAACTTTTGTGGAGCAGCAATTGCTCATCGATTTCAATACTGATATGGCGCGATTTGATGACGATGTGCTTAAGAACCAACATATTGCGAAAGATATACACGACCTTGTCCTCTCGATAGACTCTACCAGACTGATATTAGAGGACCAGAAAATGAAACAAGCCGCGGTGATGACGACTGCCCACTATTTTGGTCGTGAGCGCACGCCTGAGCGCAAAGCAATTCCATTAGCTGACGGCGAGAAACCGGAACAATACGACTTAGAAGCGCTCTATCGGTCGCTGCCTTTGTCTCAGCAACTGAGAGCACTGACAACAGCGGTCTCCAAGGCGCGTTCCCAAAAAGACCTCGTGGAATACAATCTCATTGTGCAAGACGAACAACAACGCTATATCCGTAAACACGAGATTGAACTGCACCGTAAGTTTACATTGTCTTTGGCATGTCTTGTATTCTTCTTTATAGGGGCACCCTTGGGAGCAATCACCAAGAAAGGTGGACTGGGCTTCCCCGTTGTCCTTGCGGTCATTATGTTTGTTATATACTACATTATTGATAATGCCGGTTGGCATAATGCACGCTCTGGCATTTGGCCGACATGGCTCGGAATGTGGATTTCTACCTTCGCAATGTTGCCTGTAGGGGCTTTCCTTACATATAAAGCGACCACGGACTCGCAACTCTTTAGCCCCGAGGTTTGGGAGCGTTTATGGGAACATATGAAGAGACGAACCCGAAGAATAATAAAGCATACAGTTAGATTTAAAGATAAATGGATTCAATCGAAAAAGCATTACAAGCCTTTTCCCGAGGCGACTTTGTAATCGTCGTGGACGACGAGGATAGAGAGAATGAGGGAGATTTTATTACAGCGGCAGAACTGATTACGCCAGAGAAAGTCAATTTTATGTTACAGCACGGTCGTGGTGTGCTATGTGTGCCTATCACGGAGCAGCGCTGTGCTGAATTAGACCTGATGCATCAGGTATCTACCAATACCTCCATGTTGGGAACTCCATTTACTGTGACGGTCGATAAGTTAGAAGGCTGTTCCACAGGCGTTTCTGCCCATGATAGAGCTGCTACCATACGCGCCCTTGCGGACCCGGACTCCAAACCGGAAACCTTTGGCAGGCCCGGACATATTAACCCGTTGTACGCCAAACCCGCGGGGGTCTTGCAGCGCGCAGGACATACCGAGGCGGCGATTGATTTATGCCGTTTGGCGGGATTGAGACCGGCAGCGGCGCTGATAGAAATAATGAACGAGGACGGCACGATGGCGCGTCTGCCCCAGTTGGAAGAGGTGGCAAAAACCTATAACCTCTGTCTTATCTCCATCCAAGATCTGATTAAGTACCGCTTATCTCTTGGCAGCACAGCTACCGCATCCGCTGCCACTGCGGCACCGGCGCCTTTACTTGAGCGGGGCGAAACGGTTTTCCTGCCGACAGCCTATGGAGAGTTTAAACTCACCCCGTTTAGGGACTTAACCACAGGTCTTGAGCATATCGCGCTCACCAAAGGAGAGTGGAGGGAGGATGAACCCGTTTTATGCCGCGTACACTCTTCCTGTGCAACTGGAGATATCTTCGGCTCTATGCGATGCGAATGTGGCGAACAACTACATAAGGCTATGCAGATGATTGAAGCGGAAGGAAAAGGGGTTATCGTCTATATGAACCAAGAAGGTAGAGGAATCGGCTTGATGAACAAGATTAGAGCCTATAAACTCCAAGAGCAAGGCGAGGATACCGTTGAAGCCAATATCCACCTCGGCTTTCGACCCGACGAAAGAGACTATGGAGTAGGAGCGCAAATACTCAGCGCCTTAGGCGCTAAAAAACTCCGTTTGATGACCAATAATCCGGTCAAAAGAGTGGGGCTGGAGAGTTATGGCATAGTTATTGTAGAGAATATAGCAATAGAGATTGCTCCGAATCCCTATAACGCATTTTACATGCGGACGAAGAAGGAGAAGATGTATCACAATTTAAAACTCGTGTAAGATGAAAAAACTATTTTTTCTTTTGACAGCCGCCCTCATGATGGGAACTATGACTGTCCGCGCTGACGAGACGGTGACCGTCTCAGCTACCAATAGCGACATCTCGCAGGGGTTGGACCTGCGCGTCGTGGCTAAACTCTTTGCTGAAGCTAAGAACTTGGAACAATTTGAGACCATGCTTAACAATCCGGATTCTGCGTTCAATAACTTAGACCTCAACGGCGATGGCATTGTTGACTATCTTCGTGTGGTAGAAACCGGAGAAGGCAACTCGCGACTCATTGTCTTACAGGCTATTTTGGCTAAGGATATCTACCAAGATGTGGCTTCCATTGTGGTTAAAAAAGATGAGCAGACCTCGCAGGTCTCGGTGGAGATTGTCGGTGATGAATATATCTATGGTACTAAATATGTAATCGTACCGACTTATTACTATAGACCTTATTTATTTGATTGGTTCTGGGGACCCCATTATGTGTATTGGCACAGCCCCTACTACTGGGATTTCTATCCCCATTGGTGGTACTCGTGGCATCCCTATGCCTATGATTGGTATTGGCATCGCTGCCATCATTACTGCAGTTACAGACCGATTTGCTCATATCGTCACACCCATGAGGTATCGCGCTATGCACATGATGCAATGTATGCCCACGTGGCTGAGCGTCAGATGGGAGCTTCGCAGTTTGCAGCGCAACGCGCTACTCGCGCTCAATCGCCTACCGCAGCCGCAACTCGTCCCGCCCTTGAGCGTTCTCAAAATGCCGTAGTAGCTGCTCGCTCGGTACAACCTGCCGCCGCTTCACGCACAGCGACTACAGCTACGGCGGCTGCACAGAGAGGCGGAACTGCAACCATGGCAGCTGCACAGCACGCCGGGTCTGCCGCCACGGCAGCTCGCGCAACGCAACCTCTTGCTACGAATGCTAAAATGTCAGAGGCAGCACGTAAACCTTTGGTACAGGAGAGCAAGATGAGTACCAGAACATTCGGTAGCTCCAATATAGCATCCGCACAAAAACACGGGGCTGCCGCCACGGCAGCAGGTACGCGTTCTTCGGTGTCCGCTAACTCACGTGGAGCAAGCACAGCAGTATCTGGAAGTACACGCATGGCGTCGTCTAAAGCTGCGGCAACAGCGACTACAACCACAACGACGGCTAAGAGTCGAACCAATTCCTCTTTCACCGCACCTGCGCGCAATAACTATACGACCGGAACTACTACAACCCGTAACTCATACAACAGTGGTGCTTCTCGCGCATCCTATTCGGGGAGTACAAGCACACGGAGTAGTTACAATGCAGGCTCTTCCCATAGCAATTACTCGGGAGGTAGTCGCAGTAGTTTCTCTTCCGGTAGCGGATTCTCAGGTGGAGGTAGTTTCTCTGGTGGAGGCGGTTTCTCTGGCGGAAGTGGAGGTGGACGCTCAAGCGTTTCAGCAGGTTCGCGCCGATAAACTGATTAATATAGAAGAAGCTTGTTGCACTTGGCAACAGGCTTCTTTATTTGTTTATGACAAAAAATGCAGATAAATTTGTACATATCAAAAAAATGTTGTGAAAATATTCGACATGAAGGTCTTTGGTACCGAATGGCAAGCACCACAGGACGTAACCGATTTAGAGATGATTGACGCTACGGCACATCCTGTTAAAATGATTCGTAACGGACAAATCCTCATCCTTCATAACGGCAAAGTATTCGATATGCGAGGAATAGAGAGATAGTAGTCTCAAGTAAAGACTAATTAAACTTTTTGTAGAATAAGTAAGAAGCCCCCTCTAATGTCCATGAAGGAATGGCGTTGGAGGGGGTGAATTGTTTGCGGAATAGATTGGTCGAAGCAATATTGGCGCATTGTACATACGCGTAGAGTAAACGCATGTTTAGGTGTCGTTTGGCATAAGCAATCAGCAATGTCAAGGCTTGCTCGCCATATCTTTGGCGGCGGAAGGAAGGAGCGATGTAAACTCCCACAGCAGCACGGCGGTTACGAACGTCAAAGTCGTATAAATCGATGCAGCCGATGGCATTTTCGCCTTTCATGATGACTAAACGCAGTTGACCATCCTTATAGATATCACCGGTCGATGAAAGAATATAATCCCTGAGGTCTTTTTGGGACAACGGATTATGCACAGCCCCATCCGGCCATGCGGCGTCGTCATTTTCCCATAGATAAAGCAGGGGTAAGTCTAAGGGCTCTATTTTCCGAAGAGCAATTTCCATAGTCCTTTTTTAGCGGGCTTTCTATTTTCATGGGTTTCTTGAGAGGTATAATAGGTTTGCTCGCCGAAGGGTCGAAAGGGATTGCCGGACATCACCATTTGGTAGATAACCCCCCAGTCAGGTAGTCCTCCGAGATTCCGGTCGTCAATAAAAAGATCAACTGTTAATTTGCGAGCACCTAAACCGTCTTGAGGCTCATCGGGAAAATTGCTGTTAACCGCATAGAAATCCAATCCCCTCTCGTGGCAGTAATCTATTGCCTCTTGAAGCAACTGCCCCTCACGGCAGGACCATAAAATCAACTGATGTCCACCTTCACTCTGTAGGCGGCGAAGCGTGTCTATCGCAAAGGGAATGGGCTTGCCTATCGCTGGATAGGCATGGGTTACTATAGTGCCGTCAAAATCTACTGCGATTGTCATTAATAATCCTCCCCGCTGAGTTCCAATGCCTTTTTGCCTTCTGTCGGCTTCGTGAAATACCAGGCTATCGCGGTTATTGCCGTCAGCCATATCATCGATTTATAGCATCCCATAAGAATATAAGCGCATGAGGCAAGAACCAAACAGAGCCCGACGATAACTATCCGTAAACGGGAGATTTTGATATATGCCTGCTCCTGCTCAGCTTTATCCTCTATTGCCGATAAGCGTTTCTTGCAAACATATTTGGGATACCATAACGCAAATGGAATACCTATCAGTACCGCGAAAAGCACACAATACTGTATGGTCATGGCAATGTCTTCAAGGGGATTGAGCGGAATAAAAATCTGTTTGGTAATCAGGAAATAACCGCAGCTGAGAATAGCTACGGCAAGGACCATAAAGGTGTAATAAAGGATAGTCAACTGTTTCATAATAATAGATTAGACGGTATCCATAAAGGATTTTTGCACCTTATTGAATACTATAATACCGAAGAAAAGCATCACAACCATGAACCCGAAACTATATCCTAACATCCACCATTCGGGTGGGGTAGTGGCGCCTAAGAAACCATACTTAAAGAACTCCACTATTCCGGTTAAGGGATTTAACTGCATCGCCAATTTGATGTAAGGATTACTAATCGTTGATAACGGATAGATAACCGGTGTCGCGTACATCCATAGGCTGACAAAGAAACTTAGTAATATATTAAGGTCACGATACTTCGTAGTCATGGACGAAAATAGCAGTCCGAAACCTAATGCTAAACCAGCCAACAACACAACCTCAAACGGCACAAGCAGTATCGTCCAATTGGGTTCAACGGTAAATGTACCGGGCCATATGAGGTAGTAGGCATACACGATCAAGAATAGCATAAATTGTATGCCGAATCGTACCAGATTGGAAATAATATCGGAAAGGGGACTCACCAGTCTCGGAAAATACACTTTACCGAAAATACCGGCGTTGGACAAAAAAGTACCACTGGATTTGCCCAAGCAATCCGAAAAGTATTGCCAGCAGCATATGCCGCCTAAATAGAACAAGGCCTGAGGCCTATTATCCGTACCTATACCGGCTATCCCGCCAAAGACCACCATGTACATAATAACCGTCATCGCCGGTTGTATGAAAAACCAGAGAGGACCTAAAATGGTTTGCTTATACTGGGTGATGATATTACGTTTCACAAACAGGAACATTAAGTCCCTGTAACGCCAGATCTCTTTGAAATCTATTGATAGAAGCTTATCTTTAGGCTTAATGGTCGTTACGGCTAAAGCCTCTTTTACTTGAGTCATGGTCGGGAAGACAGGATTCGAACCTGCGACCCCCTGCTCCCAAAGCAGGTATTCCACCGGACTGAACTACTTCCCGTATTGCTCTTTTAACCTTAGAGCGTGCAAAAGTACAAAAAAAAAATGATACTACCAAATTTTTTTTGCTTTTTTAATGTATTTCGCAGATTTTGCATGGACTGCTCTCGTTGAATTATGCCTTCTAACGAATTGAACATTGTTAATCGATACTATATCGGTAAAAGAACAAAAATCGCTTAAAACGGCTAAAAATGATAAAAAATCGCAAATTTATTTGCATATCTCAGCTGAAAATTGTATTTTTGTGCCGTGATTTGAATCACAACAGGGTTGCTAAATTTTTTATATACGTTATATACAATGACTGAAGACAGAATTATTCCGGTGAAGATTGACGAGGAAATGAAATCCTCGTATATCGATTACTCGATGAGTGTGATTGTCGCTCGTGCCTTGCCCGATGTGCGAGATGGACTTAAACCCGTACAGAGACGTGTTCTGTTCGGTATGAATGAATTGGGCAATACAAGCGATAAACCCACTAAGAAATCCGCACGTATCGTCGGTGAGGTTATGGGTAAATACCATCCGCATGGTGATAGCTCTATCTATGGTACTTTGGTGCGCATGGCACAGCCCTGGAACATGCGCTATCTCTTGGTAGACGGACAGGGTAACTTCGGTGATATAGACGGCGATGGGGCTGCGGCGATGCGTTATACTGAAGCGCGCCTAAGTAAACTTGCAGAAGAGATGCTCTCGGATATCGATAAAGATACCGTGGACATGCAGCTAAACTTCGACGACACATTACGCGAACCTGTTGTGCTGCCCTGCCGATTCCCTAATCTGCTTGTTAATGGCGCTACAGGTATTGCCGTAGGTATGGCGACCAATATGCCAACCCACAATATCGGGGAGGTTATGGACGGTTGCATTGCATATGTTAAACGGCAGATTGCCATCGATGAGGCGAAAGCGCAAGGCGTTGAGATACCTGAGGCTATTTCGGTGGAAGAACTGATGCAATATATTACGGCACCTGACTTTCCGACCGGTGGTACAATCTATGGCTATCAAGGCGTACGCGACGCTTTCGAGACCGGACGCGGACGCGTAGTGATTCGTTCTAATGCCGAAATCGAAGCAGAGGATAACGGTCGTGAACATATTGTCATTACGGAACTGCCTTTCGGCGTTGTCAAAGCAGACCTCGTTAAGAATATCGCCGACTTGGTGAGCGACAAGAAGATTGAAGGTATCTCCGAGATTAGTGACCAGTCTAAACGCGATATCCGTATTGTGATTGAGATTAAACGTGATGCCAATGCCCAAGTCGTCCTCAATAAACTCTATAAGTTTACTGCCCTGCAGTCCAGCTTTAGTGTCAACAATATTGCATTGGTAAAAGGCCGTCCGATGCTTTTGAATCTCAAGGACTTGATTACTAACTTCATTGAACACCGCATGGAGGTTGTTACCCGCAGAACACGCTTTGAACTTAAGAAAGCGCAAGATAGAGCCCATATCTTGGAGGGTTTGATTATTGCGGTTGACAATATCGATGAGGTCGTTAAGATTATCCGTGCGAGCAGAACACCGGCAGATGCACAGGCTAATTTGGAAGCACGCTTCGGTATCGATAATCTGCAATCCAAGGCTATCGTGGACATGAGGCTCAGCCAACTTACCGGACTGCGTATAGATGAATTGAAGCAGGAGTACGAAGATTTGGAGAAACTGATTGCTCACCTGGAGGATATTCTTGCTAACGAAATCTTGCGATATAATATTATTGTTGACGAGTGCGAGGAAATTAAAGCCAAATACGGAGATGAGCGCCGAACCAAAGTCGTTAAGATGGCGACCGAGTTCAATCCCGAAGATATGTACGCCGATGACGATATGGTGATTACCATCAGCCACCTCGGTTATATCAAACGCACCAACCTTTCTGAATTTGAGCAGCAAGGCCGTGGAGGCATAGGCCGTCGGGCTTCTTCTAGCCGAGATGAGGACTTTATAGAGTATGTACATACGGCATCCATGCACTCCACTATGCTCTTCTTTACCGAAAAAGGAAGGCTCTATTGGCAGAAAGTCTATGAACTGCCCGAAGGAAACAGACAGTCTAAAGGTCGTGCAATCCAAAATATCATCAACCTTGATAAAGATGATAAGGTTTGTGCCTTTATTAACGTGAAAGGACTCGAGGATAGGGAATTTGTGGAGAACCACTATCTCATTTTTGCTACCAAGAACGGCTTAATGAAGAAGACAACCTTGGAAGCCTATTCCCGTCCGCGTGCTAATGGTATTAATGCCGTTGGCCTGCGCGAAGGTGATGCCCTCATCGGCGTAACACTCACCGATGGAGAGAGCCAAATGCTCATCGCTTCCTATAATGGTAAGTTAGTACGCTTCCCCGAAAATACAGTTAGACCGATGGGACGTACCGCTACTGGCGTACGTGCTATTAATCTGGATGAGGACGGCAAGGACCGCGCAATTGGCATGGTTTGTGTTGAACCTAATTCGGACAAGACTATTCTCGTTGTTTCCGAGAATGGCTTCGGTAAACGCACACGACTTGATGATGAGGACGGAGAACCCGTATATCGTATTACCAATCGTGGCGCAAAAGGTGTTAAGACCATGAACTTGACGGATAAAACAGGACAACTCGTAGGCTTACATGCTGTCACTGATGATGAGGACCTTATGCTCATTACCAAGAGCGGTACCGCTATCCGTATGAGAATGGATACCATTCGCGTTATGGGACGCACTACACAAGGCGTTAAACTTATTGAACTCCAGAAACGCAACGATACTCTCATGTACGGATGCACTGTTCCAAGAGAAGAGGAGAGCACCGAAACAAACGAGAATGGTGAGGTTCCGGAAAGTGCTGATAACACCAATAATGTCACTACAGAATAAACACATAATAACAATAAAATCATGAAAAAATCTTTCATTTTAGCAGCCCTCGTGCTCATTAGCATTGGCTGCGTAGCACAAAAAGCAAATGTGAAGAAAGCTAAATCAATAGCCCTCAACACAGAGTCCGCTGATTATGAACAAGCCCGCCAACTGATTGGGGAGGCTATTAAGAACGAGGAAACCAAAGACTTGGCTGAGACATATTTCGTCGCAGGTCTTATTGGTTATCAACAAAATAATGCCCTCAATATGCAAGCCGTTCTCAATGGCGGACTTGACCAAGAGAAAGCCGGATTGGCAATCTCGGAGTCTTATGACTATTGGCTTAAAGCCGATGAACTGGCGATGATTCCGACATTGGATAAGAAAGGTCGTGAAGTCGTTGACTTCAAGACCCGTAACGCAATCAATAAGAAAATGCTGGAGTATTGGAAAGGTCAAAACTTCATCAGCTATGGTATTTGGCTGAACGATCGTAAAGACTATTTTGGTGCTTATCAAGCGTTCAAGAAACATCTTGACATGCCTAATCTGCCCATGATGCAGGATCCCAAACTCCAAGCGCAATTGCCTAAGGATACCACCTATTACCAATACATGTATTATGCTGGACTGTTCGCTGTTCAAGCTGAATTGCATAACGAAGCTATCGCTATCTTCGAGCAGATGAAGAATGGTGAGGTGGAAGCCATTGCTTGCAACCAGTTTCTCTATCAAGAGTATGTGACCCTGAAGGATACCGCTAATTTTGTACGCGTACTGACCGACGCTATTAACATGTTCCCGCAAGAACCCTGGTTCCTTCAGAACCTCATCAACTACTACTTGTTCTCTAACCAACAAGAGCAAGCAATTAACTACCTGAACGAGGCAATTGAGCGCGAACCTAATGTAGCGCAATATCACTATATTAAGGGCAACCTTGATGAGAATAGAGGACATTACGAGGAAGCTCTCGCTGATTTCGACCGAGCTCTGGCTATTGACCCTTCTATGGCTGATGCTATGGCTGGTAAAGGTCGTGTATATTACAACCAAGGCGTTAAACTCAATGAGGCGGCTAGTCTTATTAACGACCCGAAAGAGTATAAGGCTGCTCTTAATGAGATGAATGAGACTTTCAAACTTTCATTGCCCTTCTTTGAGGAAGCACACAAAATGGCACCCGAAGACCGCGAGAATATGATTGTACTCAAAGGGCTCTATTACCGCTTCGGTATGGAAGATAAATACAACCAAATCAACGACGAACTTAATAAATAATGGGGCGAATACTCGCTATTGATTATGGTCGTAAACGCACTGGATTAGCCGTCACCGACACGCTTCGGATTACGGCTAATCCCTTGCTTACCGTTCCTACCAATGAGTTATTGATATGGCTCGCGGACTATTTCAGAAGGGAACCCGTGGATGAAGTCGTTATTGGACATCCTACTCAACTTAATGGGCAAGACTCGGAGTCTATGACTTATATTAGACCATTTATTAATAATTTTAAAAAGGCTTTTCCAAACATCAAACTGACGGAGTTTGATGAACGTTTTACATCCACAATAGCTCATCGGGCGATGATTGTCGGCGGTATGCCTAAAATGAAACGACAAGACAAATCGGTCGTGGATAAATTGGCTGCCTGTATTATACTCGAAGACTACTTATCTACTATTTACTAACGATTTCTATTAATGATTTTACCTATATATCTATACGGCAAAGCCGAACTGCGTAAGCCTACTGAACCTGTGTCTGAAGGAGAACTCAACCTCGCAGAGCTTACCGACAATATGTTTGAAACGCTGACAGTCGCAGAAGGCTGCGGCTTAGCGGCTCCGCAAATCGGACTCTCTAAACGCATCTTTGTCGTGGACGGCTCCGAGTTAGGGGACGATTATCCAGAATGTAAAGACTTCAAGCAGGCATTTATTAATCCTGAGATTATAGAGGAGTCGGACGAGAAAGCAACATATTCGGAGGGTTGTCTTTCCTTGCCCGGTATTAGCGAAAATGTTGTACGACCCAAAACGATTACAATCCGCTATCAAGATACAGATTTTAATTGGCACGAGGACACCTATACGGACTTCAAAGCAAGAATTGTCCAACACGAGTATGACCATCTCGAAGGACATGTTTTTACCGATAGAATTTCGCCTATTCGCAAACAGTTTGTCAAGTCTAAATTGGCTGCTATTGCCAAAGGCAAAACAGTTTCACGCTATAAATATAAAAAATAACCATGTTCGACATTGACGGAGTCTTGGTTACGCTGGATATTATTGAAAAATACTTCTGTTGCGACTTGGAGGCCTGCAAAGGTGCTTGTTGTGTCGAAGGCGATGCCGGAGCGCCGGTTACTGATGAAGAAGTAGTGCGAATTGAAACCGTTAGCCCGATTAGACCGGTTGCCTATAAAGATCCTTCCGGCGAACTTGTCACATCGATTATAGACGGAAAGGACTGCGTCTTTGCTACCCATAAAAACGGTTGTACAATTTGCTCACTTTATGGCGGTCCGGAGCCCATAAGCTGCAGACTCTATCCCATAAGAGAGGTGAGGGTGGGGAAGCGTGTTGGTCTTGAATACCATCGCTGGGACATCTGCCATCCTGCACAAGTAAAAGGCAGAAAAAATAAAATCAGATTATACCAATTCTTAAAGGAACCTCTTATCGCTCGGTTCGGACAAACTTGGTACGATGAACTTTGTCTCACAGCGGACGAGTGGTTCAAACAATCGAAATGAAAGCAGACATAATTACTATCGGGGACGAACTGCTTATAGGACAGGTCGTTGATACCAATTCGGCGTGGATGGCTGAGAAATTGAATCAAGCCGGTATCGAATTATACGAGATTCTCTCGGTGCATGATGAGCCTGACCATATTAAGAATGCTCTGACCTATGCCTTATCCCATGCCGATGTCGTCCTCACGACGGGAGGATTAGGACCTACTAAAGACGATATTACCAAAAATGTACTTTGTGATTATTTTCACACTTCTTTAGTCCCGGATGAGCAGGTCAAAAAGCATATCTACGAACTCTATAAAGACCGACCGCAGGTGCTCAACCGCTTGACCGATACCCAGTGGCTTGTCCCCAAGGACGCTATTATACTGCCTAACGCTGTTGGGACGGCACCGATTATGTTGTGGCTGCAAGATGGCAAACTTATTTATAACTTACCGGGAGTCCCCCGGGAAATGAAAGTCGCCATGGAGCAGCAGGTCGTACCCGATATCCTAAAACGTTTCCCTACAGGAGAGGAGAATATCATCCATAAGACGCTCACTGTCTCCGGTATTCCCGAGTCGGCGTTGGCGATTATTTTAGAAGAGTGGGAAAATACATTGCCTGCGCTCGGATTGCATTTGGCTTATCTTCCCGTACCCGAAGAAAGACGTATCCGTTTGAGACTTTCTGCGTATGGAACTTGCTCTAATGAGCAATTTGACGAGCAATTTGAAAAATTGCATAAAATAATTTGCACATCTCAAATAAATATTGTACCTTTGCAGTCGGAATAATTTTTAATAACATTTTATATGACTAAAGCCGCTAAAGCATGGACATGGGTCCTTACATTACTCATTATCGGTTTAACCGCATTTGTCTATTTTAGATTCTTCTTTGTATATGCCCGGGGTATTAATGAGGGAGATATCAATTACTTCCAAGAAGAAGGATTTATCTTTAAGACCTGGGAAGGAAAAATGATCCAGACCGGATATAATTCCAAGAATAGTAACGCTACTATTCAGTCGAATGAGTTTAAATTCTCGGTTGAGGATGAGCGTATCGCGGAGCAAATCAATTCCGCTGCTTCCAATAAAATGAAGCTTCATTGGAAACGATATTTCGGCACCTTACCGTGGCGAGGTAACTCCATCTTTGTTGTGGACTCCATCCTTTCTGTTTCCCCTAAAAATGAAACCATACCGGTGGATGATGTCATCACCTTGCCGCAATAATACCATACGATTATGTTAACCCAAAGAGAGGATAACCTCATCTACATGTTTGAGCGTACGTTCCGTGAGAATTTCGCTCTTGAAGCCGTAACAGACTATGGCACTACTAATACGCTTACCTTTGGACAACTGGCAGAGGAGATTTGGAAATACCATTATCTATTCAAGCAGGCGGGAGTCAAAAAAGGCGATAAAGTAGCCCTCATGGGGCGGAATAATGTGCATTGGGTAACTGTCTATCTGGCTACCATGACCTATGGAGCTATCTTGGTTCCTATCATGCAAGATTTTACGGCTGATGACGCTTTGCATATTCTCAATCACTCCGATTCTGAATTGCTCTTTATCACCGATGCTATTTGGGAGGGAATTGAGTTGGAACAGCTCGATGCCATGCGCGTTGTCTATTCTTTGTCCGACCTGCATATCATTGCTAAACGCTCCGATGCCAAAAGTGCCGACTATGAGGCGGCATCTAAAGCTTTCGCAAAGGCGTTTCCGAATGGAATGACACCTGACGATGTGCATTTCGCTCCAAGAGACAATAAAGAGGTACTCTCTATCAATTATACTTCCGGTACGACCGGATTTTCTAAAGGAGTCATCACGCCTTGTAATGCAATGGCGGGTAATATCAAACTTGCTTTCCAATCCAAACTCGTTTACCCGGGATGCCGACATGTCGCATTCTTGCCCCTTGCACATGCCTATGGGTGCGCCTTTGACTTCATGAGTTGTCTCGCAGCGGGAGGACATTGTTATCTGCTCGGCAGAACACCAGCACCCAAAATCTTGCTTAAAGCCTTTGATGAAGTTAAACCGACTACAATACTCTCTGTCCCTCTCGTCCTTGAGAAAATATATAAGAAGATAATCGTTCCCCAGATTACCAAAGCGCCTGTCTCCTGGGTACTTAAAGTGCCTTTCCTTGACGAGGTGATTTATAAGAAAATCAGGGAAACACTCATCAATGCCTTTGGAGCTTCTTTCCGAGAAGTGATTATCGGGGGAGCACCTCTGAATGCTGAAGTCGAGAACTTCTTACATAAAATTAAGTTCCCCTTGACGGTCGGATATGGTATGACCGAATGTGCGCCACTGATCTCCTATACACCCTATGATCACTTCAAACCTTTCTCTTGCGGAAGACCCCTTGACGGATTGATGGAGGCGCGTATTACCAATCCTGATGCAGAGGGAGTTGGAGAAATTGAGGTAAGGGGCGAAAACTGCATGTACGGATATTATAATAATCCCGAAGCTACTGAACAGATTATGACCCAGGATGGGTGGCTCAAAACCGGTGACTTGGGTATTATCGACAGGGATGGATTTATCTTTATCAAAGGTCGCTCTAAAACCATGTTATTAGGACCCAATGGCCAAAACATTTATCCGGAGGAGATTGAGGAGAAACTCAACAATATGCCCTATATCTCCGAGTCTTTAGTTATTCAACGCGAAGGTACTAAATTGGTTGCACTGGTCTATCCAGATATGGAAGCTGCGGACAAGGAAGGACTTAACGAACAGACCTTGCAAGAGGCAATGGAGCAGAATAGGAAAGATCTTAATGCCCGTATTGCTGCCTATGAACAAATCTCTGCTATCATCATCCATAACACAGAGTTTGAGAAAACACCTAAGAAGTCTATTAAACGCTTCTTATATCTATGAACCTGACCGTTGACAGGGGAAATACATTGACCAAGGCCGCACTCTTTGACGACCTTGGTCATATCGTTGAAACATTGGTCGTTAAAGACCTTAATGCCCTGACAGGTTTACCCCTTGTGGTAAATGATGCAGAAAATGACAATATCCGTTGTATCATATCATCGGTTGTTCCGTTGCAATCTGCTGACCTTGATGCCCTGACAGATTTTCGATATACCATTTTTGACCATACTACACCTATCCCTCTTGTCAATGGCTATGAGACGCCCGAAACACTTGGCTTGGATAGGCTTGCGGCAGCTATTGGAGCAACGGCTATTAAACCCGATACCAATCTTTTGATTATCGATGCCGGATCTGCCATTACCTATGATTTTGTTTCGGCGGATGGTGTCTTTCGTGGCGGCAATATAGCTCCCGGACTGGCGATGAGACTCCATGTCCTTCACGATAGAACGGCGCAATTACCACTTGTTGAGATTAGTGACGAACTGCCTTCTCCACCTCTTGGGCGTAATACCATTGATGCTATTAGAGTTGGAGTCTTGCAAGGTATCATCTTTGAAATAGAAGGATATATTAATGTGCTTAAACCGGACTGTGTCTTTCTTACCGGTGGAGATGCACCACGTCTCTTAACGTTTATTGAGCAGCATAGCCCGTGTGTAATCTGTCACGAACCTAACTTAGTCCATATAGGCCTTAATCAAGTGCTCAATTTCTCATGGTCGTGATACTCTCCTTACCTGATGCTCAACACTACCTATCTCTTCCTCAACCGCCATGCACTACCCAAGAACCTCCGCAAGAAACTCAACTATAAGTATTGACTATGGCTATCCCAACTACCGAATTGCTGCGCGCATCCCATAGTTGGGACGAAACACCCCTGCCTGCCTATCCAGCCGGCAAGCCCGAACTGATTGTCAGGCGTCATCCGCTATCACTGGAAAAGAAAACGGCTGCTTACCGCCGGATGTTTGAAGCCACAAAACTGCTATGACCCTCTATACCGCAGCATATGACTCGCCATTGGGACCTATCGTCATCGAGAGCGACGGAGAAGCACTAACCGGTCTGCGGTTCGGGGAAGAAAAAACGCAAGCAACATCTTCTCTTCCTATCTTTGATGAAGTGCGACGATGGCTTGACGATTATTTTGCAGGCAAGCAAACGGAGAATGCCGTTATGGGCGGAAAGACAGACGGTCGGATTATAGTCCAACCGAAAGGTGCCCTGTTTCAGCAGCGCGTCTGGCAGGCTCTTCTGACCATTCCGTATGGCAAGACGGTCAGTTACGGAGAGATAGCCCGGATGGTCGGTTGCAAATCTGCACAAGCGGTCGGACAAGCCGTCGGAGCCAACCCCGTAGCACTGCTCATCCCTTGCCACCGCGTCATCGCCGCACACGGCAAATTAGGCGGCTATGCATACGGACAAGAAATAAAAAAACGACTGTTAAATATAGAGCAACCATGATTACTATTCAACACAACGAGACCGAAAAGAACGGCATTTTTGAGGCGTGGATGAGAACTACCGAAGAAGGCGCATGCACGGAATCAGTACAGGTCGGCGAGATGACCTACGTACGCCCAACGCCTGAACGGATGATTATTGACCATACGCGGGTTTTTGAGGGCTTTGAGGGCAAAGGGATTGCACGGCAATTAGTGATGGCAGCGGTGGACTTGGCACACGCCAACAACCGCAAGATTATCCCTGTCTGCTCCTATGCGCAGAAAGTGCTGACCCGCACCGACGAATACCAAGACATCTTGGCGTAAATGGGCAAATACCACTGGTTCCGGCTCGTCTGTTTTTGTAGTGTGGTTAACAAAGAAAATATGTGGACAGGGCATGGTTAATCTTCTTGTTCTCCGCCACTTCGTTCTGTCGATTAGTTCTCCGACTGTTCGTAGTAATAGGAATAGTCTATTCCTTTCATGAACAACTCGCGGTCGTTGATTTGGTCGGTCAGCGCATTGCGTAGCAAGCGGCGGATGGCACTTGCGTCTACTGCACTACGTATCATGGCATCCAAATACTCTTTCTTCGGGATACGGCTCCAATCGACACAACGCTGCAAGCGTTTCTTGAAAATCAGGTCCAACCATATACGCGTGCTGCGTCCGTTACCCTCGCGGAATGGATGAGCAATATTCATCTCCACATACTTATCTACAATCTCGTCAAAGGTATTCTCCGGCATGTGTTCAATCTGCTCCAGTGTCTGCGGTAAGTATTGCGCCATAGCAAACTGGAAACCGCCTTTCGCAATATTCACTTGGCGTATCTTTCCCGCAAAATCATAAAGACCGCCGAATAAATATGCATGAATCTTTTGCAAGGCCTTTACCGTTCCCACTTCCGCATCGGAAATCATGTTGCTTTCCCAAAACGTATAAGCTTTCTTTCGGCTTTGCCCGTCTATGGTATTATCTGAATAGGTAAACCAATCCAAGAAAGCAGCTGTGTTTTTAGTCGGCAGCGTTTTGACTACTTCGATGATATCTTCTTGCGCAAAACAATCCGTGGCATACCGTTTGCCGTCCGCCGAGAGTAATTTCAGTTGTATACATTTTGAATACAACTCACCATATTGGGTTTTCTGGCGGTTTTTGACCGTCCCCCAATAGACACGAGGACGCGGGCTTTCGGTAATAGCAGCCACGATATCCACGATGGAAAAGAACCATTTGTTCTGTTCGTCATTCCATATAGCCCGCACTTCGCGGTCTTTGTAGAACCGTATGGATTGTTTGGTACTCATATATTTGATAATATTTTATCAGTTGTGTTCGCCGTTCGCGAATCGCGAACACTTAGGTGATTGCGTATTTGTAGTTGTATTTATTTCCCCTCCATATAGATGTCAAAAAAGTGCCCGAATCTATCACCTGAAAAGCAACTTTTTTTCATTTTTTTTGCCAGTCAATGCCTCTCAAGCATGCCGGCAACTTACCCCCTGCGGCTTTGTGATGAGCGACGCAAGCACAACAGAGACCGTGCCGCGGGTAATCCTTTGTACAAGGACAATCTATGTTGTTATGTGGACAGGGCATATAGTTGTGTCTCATTCTTAATTATCCAACTTCTATTATATCACGCACAAGTGGTTCGCATTGTGGTTTTGGTACAACTACATCTCGCATCCTCTCCATACTCACAAAATTTCGACTTATATTCTGTATCTTTTCCAGATAATCGTCTGAACCATCTTCCTTTCTGTAGTAACATAACTTGATAGATGCACAATTGCCGTGTTCAAAGATAGTGTGTAGTAATGTACGATCCGATCTGCCGCATGAATGCCCCATGATGACAACCTGATACGGCGCTGATTCAATAAATCGCAATACCTTTTTATAATTGGATGCTTCCAAATATCGTATAGATTTGACATACCGTAAACATTCTCCGTCTTCTCTTTCCTTCAGTTTCTCAAAATCAGAGTGCATTTCATCTCCATAGCCGAAAATGACATGTTCTTTATCATCTATATCTCCGTGAATATGAACTTCCTCAAAACTATCATCAGTCTTTTTGTAAATCTGAGCCGTATGTGTATAGTTAAAGTTCAGCAACATAATATTCTTCGGGAGCAGGAATGCAAACGGATATTTTGTAGAGCCGTTTTTATCTTCAATCCATGCCTTAACCCACTCCATACATTCTTTTACTCCATACCCATATTTTTCCAGAATAGTCCTTAATTCCACTTCTCTATCTGATCTATCTTCCCATTCCCACGGTTCTTCCTCAAACATATGATAATCGGCATGTACAGACATATCTTCTCTCTCAAACGGAGCATAGATCTCATGACTTATGCTTTTAATTATTTTAGGGTCTTGCTCAGTGATTTCTGCTAAATATTGTATGAGTAATCCTTTGAGATAGTCCAACTGATCGTTGAGAGACTTTAGAAATTTCTCCTTTGCCTCTTCATTCATATTATCCAAGGCGTAATGCTTCAATAACTCATAGTATTCTTTTTCTATGTCCACCCAACCTTTTGTCTCTATTCCTTTAACAATTCTTTCAAAGAAAGGGGACATATTTACTCTATAGTACCTTTTACTATTGATTATATGTTCAACAATGCTCTTCCCTGTCTTGTTCGGCCATGTTGGATCAGGACGCAAATTCATACCGGCAGCATACGCATTTACGTTCCAGACCTCACCACGTAAATCTTCAAAAGTACATAATGGGTCTTGTGATATAGATGTTAAGTTGCCGACAAACCCACAGACCCTTTCATCCCAATACCAATTGATGAAGTCCGCATAGCTTGTTTTCAAACCATGCGCTAAGTCAAAGCCATTTCCTATAAGAACTAATCTGTTCATGCAATCATTTTATTCCTATAAAATCGCTTAGAGGTCTAATCTTTGCGCGATAGGTGTTGATACGTTGGCGGAGTTGGGGATGTTTCTTAAACTCTACGGGCTTGTTATCAAACGGAACAACAATATAATAGGCTGCATGTTCTGGATGAAAGCCATGTTTTTCCAACGTCTCTTTCGTCCAGATAGAGAATGAACCTTCCTTACCTTTTTTGATATGGAAGAGTTGCGCCTCCTTTCCGTCTCTGTGTAAAAGGACATATCTCATGCGTTCAAAGCCAGGTGTTACTTGTAAAGACCCGTCACTTTCTCCTGCACGCATATAGCATATACCTTTCTCTATCATCAATTCGAGAAGTTCTTTGCGTGCATGATTGACCAAAACGGTCACTTCCTCCGGATTCTCACACATTTTTTGCAAGAATTTCTCAGCTGTTTTAGGGTCTGATATTTCTTCTTTGCGACGAATACCCAGTTGTAAAAATTCTTCAGATTGATCAATACCTATAAATTTGCGTCCAAGAAGATTTGCAGCAATGCCTGTAGTACAAGAACCGGCAAATGGATCAAGTATGGTATCTCCTTCGTGTGTACAGGCGAGAATGATTCTATAGAGCAAACGCAAAGGTTTTTGCGTCGGGTGCTTTCCACATTTCTTTTCCCACAACCCAACAGAAGGCAACCTCCAAACATCAGACATTTGTTTGCCACCATTCATCGCTGTCATTAGGTCAAAGTTAAGATAATATTTACTCTTTTCAGATTTCGCTGCCCAAATAATATATTCAGAAGCAAAATTAAATCTAGTACCTGTTAATGAAGGTGGTGGGTCAATCTTTTGCCAAGTAATGACATTTAGAATCTTATATCCTAGAGTTGTTAGGCAACGAGCAACTGAATAGATATTATGGAATGTACCACTTACCCATATCGTTCCATTCGGTTTTAATATATCACGACAATTTTTCAGCCACCTCATATTAAATTCATCTTTCTCTTCATCTGGCCGAATTTTGTCCCAGTCACCAAAATTAGCAACTACAACACGCTTGCCACGAATAGTCTTTCCCCCTCCCGATATAAAATATGGAGGATCTGCAAAGATCATATCAAATTGTCCTTCTAAGCGAGACAATTCTTGCATAGTATCGCCTTTTATAAGGGCGAAATCACTATTATTTGTATGATAGTATTGCATTTACAAGGATTCTATGATTTTGCTGTGCCATGTATCATCAAAATTCGCTTTAATTGCATCAAATGACTGCTCAATCTTATTGATGATTTGAGTATCTGATATACCTGATTCCATAAAGCGACATATGTTCTCATTTGTAAACGGCATAATGACAACATGTTCTGTTTTTTCTCCAGTTGTACTTGATTCTAATGTAACAGCAGCAACGGCTCTCCAGATATTAATGGTGTTATAATCTAATTCGTCTGCCACAAATAGCGTATACACTCTCTTGGGGAATTCTTCTGCGGTCAAGTTAATTGCATGTCTCAAAACAGGTTCCCATTCTCCACGTTTTTGTGCTGAGGCATTCATTAATGTTGCTTCGATCATTACGGTCTTATCAGGATAATTCACAACAATATCTCCCGCGCCACCAGATGCATGAATTACAGGCTCGAAATCTCCATTCAAGGTTAAATTTAAACTGTCATATACAGATATTTGTTCATTGGAAATATAGTACCATGCAATAGCCACGATAAATTCATATATTGTAGGAACTGTTGTGTCTTCATTTACATATTGCTTTATTATATGGTCATTCCGTCTGTCCGGTATTAGGCGAAGCAGGCGTATAATTTCTTCTTTAGGGTATTTTATATGTATATGTTCTTCTAATTTTGTTCGATTCTCTTCTATCAAGGCCGTACGAACATCAGCGATAGTACCATATGATGATTGTATTTCTGCTAAAATAGAATTTATTGTGGCTTCATCGAGTCTTAGGATGTCAATTAACGTAAGTCCTTTACAAAAATCAGAAGAAATTCCTATTTCGGCATTTGTATATTGAGTCAGTGTTACTTCGCTAAAGATTAATTGCCTAATATCAACGTGAGACATGATAGCAAGGAATACTTTTTTATAGGATAATTCCACTAATGGCTTCGAGAATTGAAACACGCCAGTAGCACTTAACATTCTAATAGTCGTGTCCGCATATTCTCTAGCTGTATCTAAATATTTGGAAATTGCATAGTTTTTATAAAATTCTGTGTTCACGTTCCCACTCAAAAGATTAGCTTCTTTGTTTGACTCTAAAAATTGTTCAAATGTGAATGGTCGAGTTCTTGTTCCACACAATAATATGCACGAACCTGAGCCAAATGCTTTTTCTATTTTATCAGCATCTTCTCCTAACAATATATTTCGAAGCGTTATAAAGTGTGCTTCGTTTGGTTCTGCCGTATAATCATAAAGTGCAGAATAAAAATCATAATAGGTGCGTATAACCGTAGTACTTTTTCTGTTACGAATATGTAACTTGAAAACGTCCATAGAAATTTTGTCTTGATTTGTAAATGCAGGAGGAATGTTAGTTTCTTGTAGAATAAGCTTTTCAATATCTATATCGTGACTACTATCAAGATTAATTTGTTCTTTCCAATATGGAGAAATGCCTTGAATATGTTGTTTAAAAGAGTTTATATCAACACTTTCTTTTGTAAGAAGCATATAAAACGCCATTAAACTTGGAGAGTATGCATATCGAACACCTTGTAGATATGGTGTTGTATAAATTTTCAGTTTCAGAAGTTGCCTTAATAATATTAAGTTAGTGTCCGTAATCGGGAGCAATTCTTCTATCACATCTCGAGAAACTTTTCCTGAAAGTAATGCTATTCCTGACGGAGATAAATTCCGTTCTTTATCCGCTAATCCCAATCTTACGAGATTGCTTGTATAATGCCGAGCCCTTTGCTCAATATTCTTATCAAGGTTATCTTGCTCAACAGTAGTTAGTTGCAATGTCTTATTGTAAAAATGTTGTTCATTCCCAAATAGATAATTCTCAAAATGATCAAATTTTGGATGATCCTGAAAAACATCAGGAGATGCTTCTATGGCAGCTTTATAGAAACGATATTGCAATGTACTATTAGGATAGGATTCCCACTGCTCGGACGGACACTTGTCATGCAACTCTCTTAACAAACGCAGATATATTTCCAACGCATTGATAACATCATGTCTACGACCATTAGTGTCCCATAGATTAAACACTTGATTTCTTTTAACTTCCATAGTATCAATAATTTATTACAAGCACCTCATCACTGCCTGTTGTGCGGTCGGTAGTGTGATAGCTTGAGTTAGAATAATTATAGTTCAAATGTAAGCAATTATATTGGTCATTATTCGCCAACCACTCTTGTAAGATTGCATTCACGCGCCCTTTACTCGATAATACATTAGAAAGCGCAAATCGAATATGATGAGCATGTAACTTATCCAAGTATTGATATAGTGCATGCTCTAATTCCTCATTCCAGCCCCCCTGCTCATTATATGTAGCACAAGTAATTAAGTATGGAGGGTCTGCATAGACAAAATCATTTTCTGTTAATTGTTCTATATTAATTTGACGGAAATCAGCATTAGAGAAATCGCAGTTCATTTCTTGCAATCTATCAATAAAGGCATTGAGTTTAATTTGCATTTTAGTATTGAAATCTCTTTTCCCAACAGGGAGATTAAATTTGCCTTGCCTATTAAAACGTATCTGGTTATTAAAGCTGAATATAATCAGAACGTACAAAAGAACGTAATATGGATAATCACGTTCTACTAAATTATTGAAATATTCTTTTAGTTGTGTGTATGGTTCACGATTATAATTGCTCAAACCTCGATTACCGTCACAATTGTAAAATGCATATCCGTTTGCACTTGAATCTGACAACTGGAATCGCGCAATAGTGTCATTTATAATTTGTAATGTCTCTACTTTAGGAAGTACTTTAAATGCATGCAATATTCCAGTTACGTTAGAGTCAATATCATTAAATAATACATTCTCGCAAGGCACATTAGTCCCTACATCTCCGCCACCGCAAAACAGATCCACAAATGTATGGATATTTTGTGGGAAATGGTGGAGAATTTGGGGTAATAATTTAAATTTTCCACCTGTATAATTTAGCGGAGATTGAGCCATGTTAGTGACAAATGCAAAGAAATAATCTTTCTGTGTTATTTCGTATATCTGATTTTCCGGTTGTGAAAGCTTTATAATTCTCTTCAAATATTAGCACTTCCCCTTTTTCTTGTAGAACTCTCATTATATCCTTATCTGCCAATTTTGCATTAGAACGCTCATTCCCCTTATTCTCCATGTTGTTATAGGAAAGTAAAATGTATAGCGCATTGATATGCTCTATTAAATCGGCAAATGCTTCTGTAGCTTCTTTTGTACAATATGCACTCTTTAAAGCGGTTCTATCCATTTTCTTAGCAACGCCAAACACTTCCGGCTTGTCCCATCGAGCGACATTTTCTAATACATGGTATGCGTCACAATATTGTCGCGAGTTATATGGTGGATCCAAATACACTAAATCGGCGGTAACACGCGGAGCAAGTAGGTTAATGTCTTCATTGAAGCATTGATTGTTTGGATTATTATCATGACGTGCTAGTGGGACATACAGTTCTAAGTGCTGGTCATACTCAACGCCCTTTCTATATGCATCATAGTGTCCGCAAGTTTTAGCAATCTTATCCATGGCATACAATAATGACGTAATAAGAAGAGCTCGTTCGCGCTCGTTCAATTCGTTAAGTTTGAACTTGCGCTCTATATCTTCGCGAATGAAACCGATTTTGCGGCAATCTTGCTTGGAAAAGAAGGTGTCAGAAAAGTTACGAGACATATAGTTGTCTGCAGTAACTTCTCTTCTATTATATTCTTCTATTATGTGGATAATCTTCTGCTCATTATATTCTTGTGCGCTGAACCACGCCAAATTGCTGATATAGTTGCTATACAATATGTCATTTGTGATAATTATTCTATCTTGAAAAGCAGAGGAAACGGCTCCTGTACCCGCAAAAAGATCAGCAACTACATTTACATTGTTGCAGTGTTCGTCAACCACTCGTTTAATAAATGGTAAAAGACTATACTTATTACCAAGATAGCGACGGTTGTTGATTAGAGTTGTTTTATATGCCATAAGTCTCTTGCTTTTAATATGCTAATTTACTATCTCTAATATCTCCAAAGAGCCGGATGTACATCTCTTGCTTCTTTTGCCTCAGAGCGTCAAGATGTGTGATGTCAGAATAGAAATCAAACTCACTTTCTTTAATACCAAGGTATTGCTCAATTTGGACTCTGAGCCATGAGTCGGTAATTGAATTAAGAGGTTTCTCGCCTTTACTGATATTCTCTTTTTTTGGAAGAATAGCCAAATTCGCGAGACTATCTTTTAACTTGACATTTGCTAACTGATTATCTTCAAACCATGCTTGTGGAATAGTGTGGTCTATGTCGAACGTAATGTCGTCTATCTCGGACGGAGCTAAATCTCGCAGAACATATGTGTAGTACAATAAAGGTGTTACTTGCTTTCTCGCAAGTCTTTGTCCGTTATATTCGCCTTGACATGCTCCTTCTATAATTTTCTCCCATATTTCCCTTGGGGTAATTTGGAATCGATCGTTACGGTGCGAAATATGATATGCCATCTTTTTGTCGCCAGAGCCTAGCCAAGCACCAGTTCCGTATTCTCCAATAAGTCGGTCTAAAAGTATTCTTGCATTTCGTTGAACCGCTTTAGCGGAAGCTCCTGCGGTAGGTCTATCTTTTTCAATCCAATCTTCATATACAATTACAACAAACTCTAATGCAGTAGCAGACCCAAGTAGTTTGGCAAATGGCCTTCCCCAAGCCTTCCAATGTTTAAAGAAATTATCATTAAGCAATAAGTCAAAGACCGAGTTTAAATCTGTTACCAACTCATCAATATCGCGGTTCCAATTGATACTACGATTTTTCTCAAGGTCGCTGACATGTCGCCCCGTTATCCCGCGTTGATACAATGCACTAAGTAGCTTAAATCCTAAAGTAACTTGTTCAATATTTAAGTCGCCTTTTGCAGAAGCTTCCTTGTAAGCGTCAAAGACTAAATGGTATTTGTCAATGCGAGGCAGTAATGTTGCAGCTACATCCCATTTAACAATTCCCTCTTGGCTTTCTACATTTAACTTCGTATACATTTTTGAGACGATGTCTGCCAACCGGGGGTCATTACTTGAAACCTCTTCATTCCAAAATGGCTTGGCAGACAGCAATTCCTCCGCTTTTAAAGGAGTTCCTCCACTATTGATACGAGAGAAGATATTCTGAGCATCTAAAGGCGAGACATTTGTAAGTTTGATTAATCCAATATTTGCTTCTTGTAGAATTCGTTCAGAACGTTTTATAGTATCAATAACTTTTAAAATTTCTTCCCAACGATGATCTATCTCGGCTTCAAATTTGAGTCTCTTATCATCTGGGATATCATTCTCGTCCTCATAGTAATTTATAATACCATCTTTTGTTAATGTCACATTGTCATTGATAATACCTAGTACGAAATCACGTAATCGAATTGGATCAACCTTGTTATTATTACTCTTAGGCGCATACTTAAGACGCATGTATTTGGTAAAATCAAATGCTCTTTGCCATGCGCCCATTTCGCCTTTAAGTTGATGAACCATCAATATGACATCTAACAACGTTTGAAGCCCCTTACGTTGTTTATCCGCATTAAATGAAGCTGCTTCTTCTCTTGTTATTTCTACATCCTCTACGGTCTCAACAACCAGTTCGTCTTCTTCTGTTTTGTCCTTCTGCAAGTAATCTTCAACCTTTGCCCAGTATTTCTCTTTTAAAGTGCCTACATCTTCATTTGGTTTAAAGCCAATATACTTCTTAGCCCAAAGATAAAGTGAGTTCGGATTTGCACGCATTTCTTGGAGGGTCGCACGTCTTTGACGACCATCAAGAAGCCACGAGGAATCGGGCTCCGTATTGACAATAACAACACCAACAGGATAGTCCTGAAATATGCTGATGCATAGTTCAAACTTTTGTTTTTCATCCCATACTGAGCGGCGCTGAAAACGCGGCAATTTCATTTGTGAGTCAGTCACAAATTGTTTGACTGACATAGGCTCAATGCTATACATAGTACGATGTTTTTTTTGTGGAGTATAGCGGACTCGAACCGCTCACCTCAACACTGCCAGTGTTGCGCTCTAGCCAGATGAGCTAATACCCCTTTGAGTAACCGTCGGCGACCCGCACTCTCAAATTCTAAATGCCTCAAATTCGATGTCTTTAATAGTTCGTATACTTATCTCCTTCACTCTAACGATTATTTCATTTTATTCACAATTTCCTTATTTCACAAATTTGCGCGCAAAGGTACGACTTTTTTTTTGATTATGCAAAAAAAATATGTTTTTTGTTCAAAAGTGTGTCCTTGGCAAAAGGTAGAAATTAGATTCATAAAGGATCCATTACGGATCTAT
>OCVV011353715.1_pt1 | contig 83993 bp, 95 predicted proteins | sample 1539721 | NCBI WGS metagenome assembly OCVV01 (sample SAMN02144230, study PRJEB22623) | gut metagenome | biome: sheep rumen | host: Ovis aries | place: New Zealand
GCCATAGCGGTAAATCATGCGGGCCGCGAGCGAACCGTGGTTCACGCCGATGCGGATGGCGCGTCCCAGGCGCTTGGCTTCTTGCACGAAGGTTGTAAAGGCTTCGGCCACCTTTTCCTTGCCTTCTTCAAAAGACTTGTCCGTCTGCTGGTCCAGCGTCAAAATGCCCGTATCCACGAAGTTACCCGGATTGATGCGGACCTTCTCGACCCACTTGAGCGCCTCGAACGCGGCCTTGGGCTGGAAGTGGATGTCGGCGGAAACCGGCACAGTGCAACCGGCGGCCCGGACCCGCTTCATCACTTCTTCCAGGGCGGCAGCATCTGCAAATGTCGGAGCGGTAATGCGAACCAGGCCACAGCCCACCTTGGCGAGCGCAAGCGTCTCGGCCACCGTCTTTTCGACGTCCTTCGGCTTGGTGGTGGTCATGGACTGAACTAAAATGGGGGCGCCCCCCCCTATCAAAGCCTCGCCAACGCGGACTTGTACAGTTTCCCTGCGGACGGCATTAAAGCGGTCGGCAACGTATGGGAATTCGCTAAACTTTGTCATGTACCCAAATTTAGAAAAGAGCGCAAGACCTAGCAACAGATTTCACTTATTTTACCCTCCCCCGTTGCCACCTTTTATGCATTTTTGTAGATTTATGCATAGAACAAAAATTTAACCATCAAGGAGCCACGATGGCACACTATCTTTTTACCTCTGAATCCGTGTCCAAAGGACACCCGGACAAGGTCTGCGACCAAATTTCCGATTCCATCCTTGACGCATGCCTTGCACAAGATCCGAAAAGCCGCGTAGCCTGCGAAACCCTGGTGAACACAGGTCTCGTCGTGATTTCCGGCGAAATCACCACCAAGGCCGTTGTAGACTTTCAGGAAGTCGCCCGCAACACCATCAAGAACATCGGTTACGTGAATCCCGATTTGCAGTTCGATTACAAAGGTTGCTCTGTCCTAGTCGCCCTGGACAAGCAGTCTCCAGACATTGCCCAAGGCGTTAACGCCAAAGCCGCCGAAGGCAAGAAAGACGACAAGCAGGGTGCCGGCGACCAGGGTATGATGTTCGGCTACGCCGTGAACGAAACCAAGGAGCTGATGCCGCTCCCGATTAGCCTCGCCCACAAACTCATGGAAGAAATTCAGAACCTCCGCGAAACAGGCAAAATCAAGTGGCTCCGCCCAGACGCCAAGTCCCAGGTGACTGTCGAATATGACGAGAATGACAAGCCGGTCCGCGTGGACACCGTCGTGATTTCTACCCAGCACGACGAATTCGTGAACGGCAAGGAACTCAAGCACTCCGTGATCGAAAAGGAAATCATCGAGAAGCTCATCAAGAAGGTCATCCCGGCGAAGCTCCTCGACAAGAAGACCCGCTACCTCGTGAACCCGACCGGCAAGTTCGTTGTGGGCGGCCCCCACGGTGACTGCGGCCTCACTGGCCGTAAGATTATCGTGGACACCTATGGCGGCATGGGTCGTCATGGTGGTGGAGCCTTCAGCGGCAAGGACCCGAGTAAGGTTGACCGCAGCGCCGCCTACGCCGCACGCTATGTGGCCAAGAACATCGTGGCCGCCGGCCTCGCCTACCGCTGCGAAGTGCAACTGGCCTACGCCATCGGATACAGCAAGCCGGTATCCGTTCTCGTGAACACCTTCGGCACGGGCAAGATCGACGATCGCAAGATCGAAGAAATCGTCGCGAAGATCTTCGACCTGTCCCCGGCAGGCATCGAAAAGATGCTGGACCTGCGCAAGCCGGGTTACGTGGCAACAGCTGCTCTCGGTCACTTTGGCCGCACGGGCGCACGTTTCACCTGGGAAAAGACGGACAAAGCTGCAGCGTTGAAAAAGGCCGCGAAGGTGTAAACCTCGTTCCATCAGATTCAACCCCAGCATTGGTTCATCTACTTCTTATCCATAAAAGCAGGCTTGACAGAGCCCGCTTTTAAGTGTATGTTTGTGCAGTATGGAAGATAAACGCGTCATTTCTCCCGGCAAAAACTCCATGGACGAGTCCGAAATGGAGCAGACCCTCCGGCCGCTCAGTCTGGAGCAGTTCACAGGCCAGGCCTCCATCAAGGAGAGCCTTTCTATCGCCATAGAGGCGGCCAAGCACCGGGGAGACGCCCTGGACCATTGCCTTTTTGCGGGGCCGCCTGGCCTCGGCAAGACGACTCTCGCGGGCATCATCGCCAAGGAGATGGGCGTGAACATCCACATCACCAGCGGGCCCGTGCTGGAAAAGGCCAGCGACTTGGCGGGGCTCCTTACGGGGCTTCAAGAAAACGACGTGCTGTTTATCGACGAGATCCATCGGCTGAACCACACCGTCGAGGAATACCTCTACCCCGCCATGGAAGATTTCAGGCTGGACATCATGCTGGATTCCGGCCCGGCGGCCCGAAGCGTGAACCTGCCCCTCAAACATTTTACCCTGGTGGGCGCCACCACACGCACAGGCCTGCTGACCGGCCCTCTGCGCGACCGCTTCGGGTTGTCCTACCGGCTGGAACTCTACGACGAAAAGGACCTGATGCAAATCCTGATGAGGAGCTCCAAGATTCTCGGGATTGAACTGACCCAAGACGCCGCCCAGATTCTGGGCGGGCGCTGCCGCGGCACCCCCCGTATCGCGAACCGCATCTTGCGCCGGTGCCGTGACGTGGCACAGGTCCGCGGTTCAGGCGTTATCGACCTGGAGGCGGCGGAACGCACACTGCAGATGTTGGGCATCGACAGCGAAGGCCTGGACCCCATGGACCGGAAAATCCTCTCCATGATGATTGACAAGTTCGACGGGGGCCCAGTAGGCCTGGGTACCATCGGGGCGGCCCTGGGCGAAGAGACCGACACTCTGGAAGAAGTTTACGAGCCCTACCTGATCCAGAAGGGGCTGCTTTCCCGCACAAAGCAGGGGCGCGTCGCCACCAGCAACGCCTACAGGCTACTCCACAAGAGCATGCCCAGCCGCAAAGCCTCCGAGCAGATGGAACTGCCGCTGTAACAACAGCATAACAGGTGCGGCAACGCCACTTCTTTTGTTCTAAACGGAGCATCGCGGATGCACGATGAATAAATCCAAGACGAACGGACCGGCCAAAAACAAATATTCCCTGTTTAAAAACCGTTTTCTTGTAAAGCAGGCCTTCGTTTCGTTATAATAAGGGCCAATAACACAGAAAAGGAATTTACGAGAACTTGATTCGCGGATCCACCAGCGTGTAGAGGATATCGCTGAAGAGGCGGCCCACCATGGCCATGAGGCTGCTGAGGAAGATAATTCCCATGACCACGTTGTAGTCCCGGTTCACCATGGAATTGTAGTATAGCAGGCCCATGCCGTCGATGTCGAAGACCTTCTCGATAAGGAGCGCCCCCGCAAACATGAGGGTGCAGATTTCGGAGAGGCGGGTAGCAATGGGAATAAGCGCATTGCGGAGCGCATGGCGCACCAGGGCCTGCTTGAAACTCATGCCTTTTGCAAGGGCCGTGCGCATGTAGTCCTTGCCCAGTTCCTCCAGGGCGGAATTTTTCATGAGGAAGGTGAGGAAGGCGAACTCGCTAATCATGTAGCAGAAAATCGGCAGAATCAAGTGGTGCCCCAGGTCCACAACCTTCCCGAAGAAGGAGAAATCCTCGAAATCGTCGCTGGTAAGGCCCCCCAGCGGAAAGATGTCCAGGTAGGACCCGCCCGCAAGGAAAATAATCAGGAGGATGCCCAAGGCATAACCCGGCATCACGTAGCCCGAAAATATCAGGCCCGAGCTGAGGGAGTCCAGCTTGCTCCCGTGATGCACCGCCTTCCAGAGGCCAAGGGGAATGCAAATCAGGTAGCTCAAGAAGAACGAAGTGATTCCGAAAAACAGGGATATGGGGAACCGGCTCACGATGACGTCCCATACCGGGAGGCCATAGGTGTAGCTTGCGCCCAAGTCCAGGTGCAACACGTTCCAGAGCCAGGTCAGGTAGCGCTTCCAGGCGGGCTGGTCAAACCCAAAGTAGGCCTGGATTTGGGCTATCTGGTCTGGCGACAGGGCTTTGGACGCATCTACCCCGCCTTTCATGGCGGCGGCCTGCTGGGCCCTGGAAATCATCTCCTCTACAGGGCCACCCGGCAACAGCTGGATGAGTATAAAGCACACCAGCGAAATCCCGATGAGGGTCGGGATCATGAGTAGCAGGCGTCGGAGGATGTAGGACCGCATCTTTAATTCGGAGTTCAGAATTCAGAGTTCGGAATGTGAAACTCGGACCTAAAACGGTTGCGGCAAAGCCGCCAAGCTAAATAATTCCGAATTCCGAAATCCGAATTCATAATTAATTAACGCATTTTTCCAGAGCGCAAAACGTCCATCATGTTGAAGGGTTTGGCGGTTCCGTTTGCAAGGTGGCTTGCGAGGAAGTTCACCGCATCTACGGTGCCTTCGGCGTAAATCTTGCGGCCACAGACGTTGTGCTGAAACTCGAAATGCACGGTGCCGTCGGCGCTGTCCAGGCTGTAGGTGTGGAAGGCGTGACCGCCCAGGTATTCCTCGGGCACGTGCATCCGTTCCACCTGTTCTTTTTCGTTACGGACCTTCTCGATGTCGTCTACAGAGAAGTCGAATCCCATCTTCTGGAAATCCCCCACCACGGCCTTGGCCGTGCCGCTGGTGTCCGCCTTGGTCTTCTGGTGGCTTTCTACCACGGAAAGCTTGTATCCGCTGAATGCCGTGGGGAATTCCTTGGCCAAAAATTCAATCATCATCTGGAAAGCCACAATCTGCTTGGCCATGTTGGGAGCAATGACGCTGGGGTGGTTGGCGTCTGCCACAAGCTTTGCAAGGGCTTCGCGGTCGCCACCGGTAGTGCCCATCACAAAGGGAATCTTGTGCTTCACGTAAAAGGCGGCGTTGTCGTTTACCGCCGTGGGATGGGTATAGTCGATGCAAATCATTTTCGGGTATTTGGCCAGCACCTCGCCTATGCGCTCTTCGCGGTTGCTGGGCTTAAGGAGCTGGACAGTCTTGCCGGCCACCTCAGCCTCGTTTTCCACGATGATTTCGCCCGTCAGGGAATACGGGACCAGTTCCAATCCGCGGGCCACGCAAGTTTCAGCCACAATGCGGCCCATGTTGCCCGGAATTCCATTTACCATTACTTGTACAGACATTGTTACTCCTGTTTTTTACTTCTAAACTTTTCGTTCCTGGTTGACACTAACCTCGGTATCCCGGAACAAATCCGGGCAGGCTCGGAGCCTCCTGTAACCAGCAGCCCTAAAACCTAACACCTACAACCTAACACCACAACCTACTTCCCATAGTTTTCCTTCAGTTCTGTGAGGCGTTGCAGGGCCTGCAGTGGGGTCATCTCCTCCGGACGCAGGCGGCAGATTTCCTGTTTCAAGAGCGTCAGGGACTCGTCGGGGGCGGCGAACAGGTCCATCTGGGGCTTTTCCTTATTCTTCTTGTGAATCGCCTCGTCACTGGGGTCGATCTTCTGCTTTTCCAGACGGAGCAGAATCTTGCGGGCCCGGCGCACCACCGTAGAGGGGAGTCCCGCCATTTCCGCCACGTGAATACCGTAGCTGGAATCGCAAGCCCCGGCAAGAATCTTGTGCAAGAAGATGAGCTTGTCGCCTTTCTCCTGAACCGCCACCTGATAGTTCCCCGCATGTTCCAGGGAATCTACAAGGCCGGTCAGCTCGTGATAGTGGGTGGCAAAAAGGGTCAGCGCCATGCGGGAAGGTTCGCTATGCAAAGTCTCCACGATGGACCAGGCGATGGAAAGACCGTCAAAGGTACTGGTACCGCGGCCGATTTCGTCCAGCAGCACCAGGCTGTGGGGAGTGGCGTTCCGCAGAATGTTGGCGGTCTCGATCATCTCCACCATGAAGGTAGAAAGCCCGCGACTCAGGCGGTCGCTGGCCCCCACGCGTGTGAAAATCCGGTCCACCACGCCTATGCGGGCCGATTCCGCCGGCACAAAACAGCCCATCTGGGCCATCAGTACAATCAGTCCCGTCTGCCGCAGGTAAGTAGATTTACCCGCCATGTTGGGGCCCGTAATGAGCATCAGGCGGGTGGCCTCGGGAGAAAGTTCCACGTCATTGGGGATAAAGTCCAAATCCGGATTCACCGCCACGATGACGGGGTGGAAACCGCCCCGAATCTCGATACCCGTGCCGGTATAAACCTCCGGACACACGTAGTTGTACTTGCGGGCAGCTCGGGCAAAACTGTAGAGCGTATCCACACGGGCGATGGCGTCGGCAATTTCCTGGAGTTCGCTACGCCAACTGTTCACCCGGTCCCTGAGCTGGCAGAAAATGCGGTATTCCAGCTCGTGGATGTTCACCTCGGCGTTGCTGATGACGGACTCGCACTCCTTCATTTCGGGAGTGATGTATCGCTCGGCGTTGACGGTAGTCTGCTTGCGGATGTATTCGTCGGGAATGGGCTTGGTGGCCTTGGCCATCTGGGCTCTTGTAATCTCGATGTAGTAGCCGAACACCCTGTTGTAGCCCACCTTGAGGCTCGGTATTTCCAAGCGTTCCCGCTCGCGGCTTTCCAGGGAGGCAATCCACTGGCGCTTATCCTTGATGTCGGCGTTCATGGCGTCCAGTTCCACGTTGGCGCCTTCCCGAATCATGCCGCCTTCGCGAACCGTCAGGGGCAAGTCATCGTTGAAATTCTGCAGGAGTTCCTCTCCCCTGCCTTTGGCCAGTTCCAGCACCTGACGGAACTGTTCGAACAAGGGGGAATGCAGTTCCGAAAGCACACGGGCAACTTTTGAGGCCTGGCACAGGGAGCGACCCATACCGGCCAGGTCACGGGCGTTGGCGCGACCGCTCCCCACCCGCCCCATCAGGCGTTCCATGTCCAGGATGGAGGTGAGGGATTCCTTCAGTTCGTCCAGGGCCATGGGGTTCCCTACCAGCTCGGTCACGGCGGCCTGCCGTTCCCGAATCCTCTCCACCGAAATCAGCGGGTGGCTCACCCAGTCCTTCAGCACGCGGCCGCCCATGGCGGTAACGGTAAAGTCCAGAACGGAACACAAGGTGCTGGAATAATCGTCGGCGTTCAGCGGGCGGACCAGCTCCAGATTGCGCAAGGTGCTGGGGTCCAGGGTCATGTAGTCGTCCAGGTTCAAAATCTCGAGACCCGTAAAGTGGGAAAGCTCGGACTTTTTCTGGTCCATCAAATACTGCAAGAGGGCGCCCGTCACCGCCGTTTCACGGTCACGACCGTCCAGGCCGAGGCCTACCAGGGATTCCACCTTGAAGTGGGAAAACAGCACGTCCCGCCCGTGCTCCGCCCCGAACAGAAAAGCGGGAATCTCCGTAATCAGGATGTTTTCGGAGCGGATAATGTCCATGACGCCCGAAGGGATTTCACAACCTTCGGCCACCACCACTTCCTTGGGCATGCGGCGGCAGAACTCGCACTCGAAGGCCTGCACCGAGCTCCTGCTTACCGCAAGGTAACCCGTGGTCACGTCCGCAAAGGCGAACACCGACTCGTCTCCCGATTCCGCCGGCGTGTAGGCACAGAGGTAGTTGGCCTCCTTGGCGTTCAGGTTGGTCTCGTCCATGGCGGTTCCGGCGCTGATGATTTCCACCACGTCACGTTTGACGATTCCCTTGGCAAGCTTAGGGTCTTCTACCTGTTCGCAGATGGCTATGCGGTAACCGGCAGCCACCATCTTGGGCACGTAGCGGTCTGCCGCATGGTGCGGGAACCCGCACAGGGGGGTCTCCCCTGCAGCCCCGTTGTTGCGGCTGGTAAGGGTAAGCCCTAAAATCTTGGAAGCGATAACGGCATCTTCCTCGAACAGTTCGAAGAAATCCCCCATTCTAAAGAAAAGTATGCAGCCCGGATTCTGTTTCTTGATTTCGTAGTACTGCTGCATCAAGGGCGTAGCGGCCATCAGGTCTCTCCCATGGACAGCTCAATCTGGTCCGGAACTTCCTCGGGGGGCTTGGGCTCCTCCGGAGAACTTTCGGGAATCGAATACTGGGGCACCAGATTGCCCGCCTCCAGAAGTTCGCTGAATTCCCGCAAGCGGGGCAGATCTTCGGGAATACGGTTAATCCCGAAATACTTCATGAATTCCTGGGTGGTCACGTAGGTATAGGGGTTTCCCACGGTCTCCGCACGGGCTCCCAGAGAAATAAATCCCTTGTCCAGCAGGTTACGGATCGGCCCATCGACAGAGGCCACGCCCCTGACCTGTTCAATGGCGGCCTTGGTGATGGGTTGCTGGTATGCAATTACGGCCAATGTTTCCAGGGCCGCCTGGGAAAGCCTGCGGGCGTTGGCTTCCGGGAACAACTTGCGCACCCAGGGGTAATACTTGGCACGGGTCCTAAATCGGTAACCGCCGGCCTGTTCCACAATTTCGAAAGGAGACTGTATCTTGTTCAAGGAATCGTTGGCGGCAATCAGAGCCTCGGCCACGGTACGGGCATCCAAGAAATCCCCCAGGATTTCCCGCAACTTTTTCAGGGTCACGATATCCGGAGACGCAAAGACCAGGGCCTGGATAATGCGCATCAGGTCTTCGCGGCTTTCCACTTTCGGAAGTTCCGCCGATTCCTCGGCGGCATCTTCTGCATTCGGTACATTCTCACTCATGTTTTCGAAAATAGAAATTTAACAGGAGAATCAAGGCGCAGTCCGCCAAAACAAAGCTCAAGAGCCAGGTAAACGTGCCGTTCTGGAAGCCGTAACTGTGAAGCCCCACGCCCAGAAGGTTGATTCCGAACCAACAGAGGAAGGTGACCACCACGTTGAAAGCGTTGAACAGCACAAAGCCCCGGCCTGTCACCAGGCGCCCGGCCCGCAGGTGCAAACCCAGCATGGCCCAGAGGATTACAAAGAGGGCCCCGCATTCCTTGGGGTCGAACCCCCAGAAACGCCCCCAGGCAAAGTCCGCCCACACCCCACCCAAAAGAGTGCCCACTATGGTCAGGACCGAACCGAAAACCAGGGTGCCGTAGAGCAGGGACATGAGTGGCTCATCTCGGGGGATTTCCCTGCCACGGAAACGGAACAGGGCCACATGAGCCACGATTCCCGAAAGAATCATGCCCGCAAAACCCATGGCGATGGTAAACACATGGAGGGTAAGGAACACCGAAGAATTCAAGATAGCGGGCAGCGCCCGGAAGGCATCGCCGGTTTCCAGCACGAACCTCGCAAAGAACAACAGCAGGGCCGCCACGAAGGCGATAGGCACCATCAGGGAGAACTGGCGACGGCGGCAACGGAAAAACGCCACCACCTCGAAGGACTCCAGCAGCAGGGCCACCCACAAGATAATTTCGTACAAATTTGCCATAGGCGGGTGGCCCGTCACCGCAAAGCGCACCGCAAGAGTCAAGACCAGAATTACCGAGGCCATAAGGCCTGCCCCGTTGGCGGCTCGGTCCAAAGCCGTCTTCTTGAAATTCAGGTTCAAGAGGGAAAGCAAGAACCCGACAAAAGCCGCAACGAACGCCCACAGCACAGGGTCCACAAAATAGTAGGCCAGTTCCAGATTGATCCGCCGAACCGTAGGGCCGCTTTCGGCCTGGGCGGGTTCTGCCAGGGTGAAAAGTTCCTTCACCCGGGCGCTATCCCCCAGGGTCTCGAACAGCTGGACATTTTCGTAGAGCCGTTTCATCTCCAGAGAGGCGGCATGACCGTCATCTCGGCTGGCGTAGAGTTCCAGCAGGTCCCGGGCAGGTTGCAGCAGGCCGTAACTCACGTAACGTTCGCCTGGCGGCAGGTGCAAGACCTCCGAAACGTCGCTCCGCAAGACCTTGAAAAGTTTCCAGTCCCGACTTTGGGGGGCATTCTTCACAATTCCCAGGACCACCTCGGCAGCCTGCATCTTACGTGGGCAACGTTCAGCTTCGCCGTCCTTGCACCGGTAGGACACCTTCCCCGAAAAGTTGTCCAACACATCTCGCGCAAAAGAGACGAAAGGCCGCACCTCCCCCTGGTACACCACCGCCGTCGCCGAACCCCGCAATTCAGACCGCAGTTCCGGCCGTTCAGAAGCCCATGCCGAGGGCAAGGCCACAAGCAGGAGCGTCACGAAGAGCAGCGGCGCGAACAAAAAGCGCGGGAATGGGCGCAGGAATAAAAAGTGCGGGAACAACAAATGCGCAAACTGTCCCGAAGAGAGCCTTTTCACAAGTCCCCCTTACGGGCGCGCGCCACCACGACCACATAATGAAAAACGAGACTGACCAGCATCAGGCACATGAAAGCGTAGGGCACAAAACGCATGGGGTCGTAGGTTACCGTATAGAGGTCGATGGAGGCCTTGGGCGACATGGGAAAACGCCCGCGATATTCCACATGGTAGGTCCAGCCGGCAGTTTCCAGGGGAAACTGCACCGCGACGGTCCCGAGGCTGTCTCCTGCGGGGAACATGGTCAAGGTTCCGGACTTTTCCGGCACGCTTCCGGGCGCTACGTTCTTGTAGCCGTTGTAGTCTTGCTGGAGGGCTCCTCCCACAAGGCTCCCCGCAAGCAGCACCAGCAGGGCGATGTGGATTCCGTAAAGTCCAGCAAACTTTAGACCGCGGGGCATACGAAAGATCATGGCGGCCACCAGGTTCACGCAGGCCAACACCGCCAAGCTTTTCATAGCAGGCACGGGAACCACGTCAAAAACCCAGACGAAATAGCTCCCGAAAAACCGTTCTACCGCAACAGACGCAGGCATTCCTGCCGCTTCGGCGTTTGCCTGTCCCAAGACGCCCCAGAATATGACCAGAAGGAACGCGACCAGTAAGAAGACGGTCAGCTTAAGAGACGAGAGACGAGAGACGAGAGACGAGAGAGTTTTCAAACCGACGGTCCCTCCACCCACACGAACTTGCGGGCATCAAGGGTTTGCTCTCCGTCAAAGCGATAGGCCACCATACGGCCATGCCCGAAAAAACTCCCGATGCTGTAATCCAGACAGCACACGTTTTTGCGGATAAGGGCAGGCTCGCCTTTAAGCCAGTAGTGCCCGAAAAACACGGGCCGTTCGTTTTCGCCGTAGAACTTTCGAGACCGAACGGACTCAGGAACGGGTTCGTCGGAAAAGTCTACGCCGGGCTGGAGGGCAATGTCCTGGAGGGTGGCGTTCTTCGGGTCAATCCACCAGCGGAGCCGCATCTTCTTGCGCACCACGCCTTCGCCGTCCCGGAAGGTCCCGCCTGCAGGCAGCTCCATCTCGGGGCCCTTCAGCAAGATATCCAGAGGGTGGAACAGGGAATCTTCAAATTCATTGTGGCTGTCGCAGGCACGGGCAATCAGTTCGTCGAAATTTCCGTCGGCAAAGCTTGTAATGCCCGCCTCACGCAGGGTCTGTACGCATTCGGCGTCATAGCAGGCATGTTGCGCCCGGAACAAGTCCGTTTCCATATAGAACGGCAAGGTTTTCAGAAAGTCCAGCATCTCCTGGAATTCCTGCTGCCGCCCGCGGTAAGATTCTACCGTCCGTGCAAGGATGGCCACCTTGTTGAAGGAATGGTCCCGCAGGTAGCCGCCCGTAATAGTCTTCAGGAAATGCCCACCGCCAGCACCGTTCTGCTGCCAAAAACAGAGGGTGTTGAATTCGTGGTTTCCCATGAGGGCGGTAGCAGCTCCGGCGTCACGCATGGCGCGGACCAGGTCTATAGTCTCCCGGGATTCACAGCCCCGGTCGATGTAGTCCCCGAGAAAAACCACCTTACGGGCATTTCCCGGATAGGCGAAAACACCACCCCGTTCCACATAGCCCAACTTTTTTAGCAGGGCCCGCAGTTCGGTCGCGTGACCGTGAATGTCGCCGATAAAGTCTATCATAGATCCACCGTTGAATATAATAAAATAAAGGGTCGAGGCACGAGGCACGAGGTTCGTGGCTCAGGGAGTTCTTATTGCCGAAACCAACACGGACACGACACTGTAAAATCCTATATTTTTGCAATCACAAACACCAGAACGGAAAGGCTATTATGGAAATCGGCAAATACAATCGCGCCCGGGTTGAAAGCATCATGCCCCAGGGCTATTACCTGGAACTGGAAACCGGCGGCAGGGTGTTGCTCCCCGGAAACCGGGACGAATTTTCCCTGGAAGAAGGCGAAATCCTGGACGTGTTCGTGTATATGGACAGCGAAGACCGCCCTATCGCCACCCTGCAAAAACCTTACGCCCAAGCCGGAGAATTCGCCGTGCTGGAAGTCAAGGACGTAAACCACGTGGGAGCGTTCCTGGACTGGGGACTGAACAAGGACCTGTTCTTGCCCTACAAGCAACAGCTGGGAGAACTCCAGCGGGGCGACCGCTGTGTAGTTTACGTCTTGCTAGACGACAAGAGCAACCGTCTGGTGGCTACCGAAAAAATCAAGAGCTTCATCGATACCGAAACCTCCGAACTGCACGTGGGAGAGCGAGTGGAACTAGCCGCCTACGAAGTCACGCCGGACTACGTGGACTTTCTGGTGAACTACCGCTATACGGGGCGCCTCATGGTCACGCCCGGCACAAAACGCATCTACATCGGCGACACCATGCCGGGCTACATCCAGCGGTTCACAAACGACGGTAAAATCACCCTGAACCTTTCGCCCGTAGGCTACAAGGGGCTCATGAAAAGCGACAGCCCGAACGCAGTGCTCCGGAAGCTCTCCGAAGCGGGCGGGTTCCTGCCCTACGGCGACCACACCGACCCGGAAACCATCCAGAAGGAATTCGGCATGTCCAAGAAGACCTTCAAGAAAATTCTAGGGACACTCTACCGCGAAGGAAAAATCCTGATCCAGGACGACGGTATCCGCCTTTCCTAAAGCGTGACATTTTCAAAGAAACTACTTCAGGCGGGCCTTCAGGTCCGCTACTTCTTTTTGGGACAGTCCCAGCTTTTCCAGGTACTGTTCCGTGGCCTTGGCCAGGTCAACATTTTCGAAATCTTCGATATCCACGCCCGCATCGGAGTAGGCCATTTTCATATTGCGGACAATCAGGGCCTGGAACCAGTCCAGCTGCGACTCCGTAAGGCGCTGTTGCTTGCCGTGCACCACGTTGTAGTAGTTATCGTAGGTCTTCACGTAGTCCTTCTCCACTTCTTCGGCAGAAGTTCCCATCAAGGTTTCCAGCACGGCACTCACAAAGCCCGCACGGTCCTTGCCCATCTGGCAGTGCACCAGATAAGGGGCCTCGTTTTCGAGCATGAACCGTAGGCCCTTTACCAGACCTTCCTTGAAGAGGTTGGTGGTGAACGACGCCGGCAAAGACAGGTAAACCACTTTTTGTGTAGCGTAGTAGGACTTGTCAAAACCCTCGTAGGCCTTGGCTCCCTTGTCCGTGTCCGTCAGGTTGATGAAGGTGGCCACCTTGGCCGCCTTGGCCAGGGAATCTGCGTATGTATTGCGGCCATCCACCGGGTCAATGGGGCTAGAGGAACGATAGAGCACCCCCTTCCCCATTCCCGTGGTAGCAATTTCCCTGAAGTTGGCAAAATCCGCCACGGACAATTCCGGATAGTTATCGATGACCAGTCCGTAGTTCTGGTATTCCAGCATTTCAAGGTTTTCCTTGAAGCCGCCCTTGTCCTTCAGAGCAACATTCACCTCGATGGGTAACTTGACGTCTTTCAGTCTGTAGGGGTATTCCGAACCTGCGGGGGCATTTTCTGCAATGCCAAGGGCAACGGCAAGTTGACCAAAGTTGATGCCCAGAGTCACGTGGGGCTTACCCGACACCACACGCAACAACAGTTCCCCGGGAGAAACGGCATCGTAGTCCGGCACAACGGGAACTTCCAGAGTATCGTAGCCTTTCACCATCACCGTCACAATGTCCCCCAGTTCAAATACCGCAAGGAACGAATCCGCCGCCACGTCCAGATTCAGGCTACCAAAGCTCAGCATGTCGATACCGTCCTTCTTGACGGTGGTGCTGAGCAGCACCTGGTCTTCGTCACTAGAAGAACTGGAGGAATCGCTGCAGGCCCCAAGGAACAAGGCCATAGCGAAAGAAAGAAGAATTTTCAGTTTCTGGTTCATAGCATCCTCCTCTGATCGGCGACACCCGCCAAAATTTACACCTTCGGCATCCTTACCGTCTTATTGAATTCTTCGGGTGTAGTGAAGGTGGGTACAATGTGATGCAAGGCAGAAATGGCGGTCTCGTCATCATTTTCCTGAGCAGCATTCTTCAATGTCCAAAGCTCATTGATAAAGGTATCGGCATCAATCTCAATCTGCTTTCCGATATAGATGAGCTTGTTCTTGGTCTTCTGCAGGCCCTCTTCGTTCATCAGCAACTCTTCGAGCAATTTTTCTCCAGGTCGCAGCCCCGTGAACTTGATTTCCACATCCTTGTAAGGCACCTTGCCATACATACGGATCAGGTTTTCGGCCAAGGTCACAATCTTCACGGGCTGCCCCATGTCCAGAACAAAAATTTCGCCGCCATGGGCAAAGCTTGCCGCCTCCAGCACCAAGTTCACCGCCTCAGGGATTGTCATAAAGTAGCGGATGATGTCTGGATGTGTCACCGTCACGGGCTTGCCCTGCTCTATCTGGCGCTTGAACAAGGGAATCACGGAGCCGTTACTTCCCAGCACGTTTCCAAAGCGGGTGGTCACGAATTCAGTCTTGCAGTCCTTCTGTTGTGCAAAGAACTGGACAATCATTTCGCAACAACGCTTGGACGCCCCCATCACGTTGGTGGGGTTCACCGCCTTGTCGGTACTGATCATCACGAACTTTTTCACGTTGTGCAACAGGGAAAGGGTTGCCATGTTAAAAGTGCCCACCACGTTGTTCTTGATGGCTTCCATGGGGTTATTTTCCATCAGAGGCACGTGCTTGTGGGCCGCCGCATGGAACACCACCTGGGGCTCATATTTCTTGAAAATCTGGTTCATGCGGAAATAGTCGCGAACACTTGCAATCAGAGTCACCAGGTTCAGGCGGTCGCCATACTCCATCACCAGTTCCTGCTGGATTTCGTAGGCATTGTTCTCGTAGATATCCACGATAATCACCTGTTTGGGCCTGTACTTTGCAATCTGGCGCACCAATTCGCTACCGATGCTGCCACCACCGCCGGTGACCATGCAGACTTTACCCTCGATGAACTCGCGAATTTCAGAATTGTTGAACCGTATGGGTTCACGTCCTAACAAATCCTCTACCTTGATATCGCGGATTTGGCTTACAAAACTGGTCGAACCCGTACCCACCGCAGAGGTATCCAAAAGGCTTCCAATAAAGGGCAACACCTTCACCGGAAGGCCGGTCTTTCCGCAGATATCCAAGATAGTCTGTCTGTCCTTAGGCGGACAACTAGGGATAGCAAAGATAATCTGCTCAATCCGCAATTCCTTTACCACTTTCGGTATGTCGCTGGTGGAACCCGCCACCAGCACACCGTTGAAGGGCTTGCCTATTTTGTAGCGGTCGTCGTCTATCAAACACACGGGATTGATATTCTTTGCAGAACCCGTATTTTCTCCATGGCTTGCATCATTCTGGTTGTTACGAATTTCATTCAACAACAGCACGGCCGCATTGCCCGCACCAATAATCATGGTGCGCTTGCGTTCGGCCTCGTGCATTCCCGTGGACACCAGGGACACGAAGGTCCTGCGGAACAGATAACGGAACAGAGAAACTCCCACCACCGCCACAAAGGCATGAAGCAAGGCAAATTCCCAGAACAGGTCCTTGTGGAACAGGTACACCAGGCCATAAGCCACAGCAATACCTACGACAATTCCCTTGACGCAACTCAGGTAATCCCGCTTGCTAAAATAACGCCACAGCTTGTTGTAGGCACCAAAGAACAGCAGGCTTCCAAAGCAGCAAATAATGCTTACGACAATAATGAGAAACAGGTCAGGCCGACCGATACGCTGGGCGAAAAGGGGCAGAGGGTAGTTGGCGATCAAAGCCGACACCGCCACCACGAAGGCATCCGCAAGGGCAAGCACCCGCTTACGCAAACGGAAGCTGTTCATCAGCGCCTTGAAATGCACGCTTCCCTTAATTCTCTCTTTAATGTTCGCCATATGCTACCACATGAATGAAACTCTAATGTCTGCCGCCTTGGAGTCACCCAAGGTCAACTCTCCCGAAAAACCAACAAACCGTCCGTTGTACCCGATGGCTGGAGCCACGGTATAAACAAGAGGCGCCCCATGGGCAAAACGCTTGCGCACCGTCTTGTAGGGGTCCTCGATGTTACTCCCGGCATCGGTGCCCTTCCACAGCCATTTCTGGTGTACGCCCGCAAACAACTGTCCAAGGGACCCAAGGGCCGCCTGGGCATATACCGTCCAGTCCACCGCCAAGCTGTTGGGGCCGTTGGGATTCCCGAGAGGTGCCCCAAGGTTCGCAAGCTGCGCATGGGCGGTATCGTAATGGCAATAGGTGTAGGGCTCCACACGGGCGATTTCGGCAATGGTACCCGCACTGAGTCGCTTTTGTCCCACGTAAAAGTCGTGGCCCGCCTGCAGGCCCAGCATGCCTGCCCAGCGGTTGTTGCTGTACTTGTTCTCGTAAACTGCATTGGGCGATTCCAAATCGTCCAAGAAGAACTCACCATAAAGCCTGACCGTATTGAACAGGCGGTAGTTCATGTCCAGGGCCAGAGCCCCGTTGTTTACCCGCTCGGTGTAGTTGCCCTTTTCAATAAAAAGCGGAGCGATGGGCACAAACAGCCAGGGCTTGTTCTCGTTGTAGAGCACCTGGATTTCACTCATGCCGATAGTCAAGTTCCCCAAGGCCAGTTCGTAGCGGTGGGCATACAGGTTCCGGTCGTTCAGGTTGTTCCTGCTGTAGCTCCAGCTGTCCACCCGAAGGTCTGCATACACGCTGAACACTCGCAGGGGGCCAAAGGTCAGATCCAGGGAGAGCATGTTGTAGGGCAAGGCAAACTGGTTCAGGGAAAGGTTGTTGTAGTATCCCGGCCCCCAGTGGAGTACGTCACGGGCCAGCTGGAGCCTCGCCCAGGCGTAGTTCAGGGCCATGTGGGCCCTGTAGCGGGAATAGCTCACGTAATCGGCTCCGGCATTGCCTTCCTTGGTCTGCACGTCAAAGACCTCGCCGTCAAAACTCTTGGGCTTCTTGGCGGAATGCTCGCCGGCGTACATGCGGGCATCCAAGTCAAAGTCCAGGGAGTCGGCGTAGCCACGCAGGTAAATGCCTCCGTCAAAGGAGGGCCACAGGGTGTCGCCCAGGGATTCGCTACCGCGGTACTCCGCCCCGAACACAGGAGACGCCGCCACCCCGAAACTGTGGTTCTTGCCAAAGAACGCCCCGGTGGTATCGGCCATGAACATCATGGCGCCGGACTCTGTGCGGGTAAAGTTCCGGATAAATCCGTAATCACGCCTGGGGTAGGTAAAGAACTGGCGGTCCTCCCCCACGGTCTGCCTGTGGTACTCCATGAGCATGGGAGAACGTTCCAGGCCCTGCAAACTCCGGGTACGTTCGGAACCCACCACAGGGGCAGCCCCCGAGGTTCCGCACATAACCCAAAAAACGCTCCAGAAGAGCAATATCCGGAGTTTCATTTGCATTTGTTAGAAATATAAAAACATTAACTCAAGACGTCATTCTGAGGGCGCGTAGCGACTGAAGAATCCAGACCCGCGATACCTACCGTATTCCCCTAAAACTAGTTCAGGGTCAGAATGACAACTGGGGTGGGGTTAAAACTTAATGGGATACAGCAAGAACCAGTGGAATTCAGGATAAACTTGCACAGCTGGTGCTGGCAGTTTGAAGTAGTTCAGCCACTTAATAATGGTACGGGCCATACGACTCTGTGGGCGGAATGCCTCCAAGTCGTAGTCCAGCGCAATGTAAACTTCTCGATGGGGTGTTCCCTCGTAATGCTTGATAAACACGCCTTCATCGATACTGAGGCCAGCCGCAATGGCAAGCCAGCTGGGGTAATAGGCGCGTGCCCCTGCAGGGAGCATGCGATATATCTTGAAAGACGCCCAGAAAGTCTGGTTGCAGTAATCGTCGGTAAACACCTTGGAATGCCCTTCCCCCTGCCGGTAATACGCCTTGGTGTTAATCCAGTAACTCCACTTAAGGTCCACGTACTTGAACAGCGGCACGTAACGCTCTGCCATAGGCAAGAATCCGCCCAAGGTACCGGACAGCACATCGAAAACGCTGAACCCCCACCTGGGAGAATAGGCATCCTTCACGTCGATGGCGACATGGGTCATCATGGCAGAAAGCCCAGCAAACAGGTAGGACTGGAACTCCGTAGCACCGGCCCAGCGGTATCCCTCGTAAAAGAGTTCGCCCATAGCCACGCCCGAGGCGAAATGCCCGAACTTGTCCAGGTTCAGGGCGTAGTCAAAGTCGTTTTCGAAATGGAAATGGTTGCCCTGCTCGTCCCACCAGCCCTTGTCAAAAACAAGCCAGTAGGCAGCCCCGTAGGCAATGAGCGTCAGGGAGGCGACACCACCCACCTTGAGCCAGGAAACTTCTCCTGCCAGGTCCGTAGAATCTTCGCTGCGGTAGTCCCAGGTAGAATCGCGCCAGGTGGGCGGATCGTAAGGAGCCGACAGCGAAGGCTGCACAAGGCACACCAGCGCAAGCACTAATACAGCGAGAATTTTTCGCATCGCAAAATTCACGCCAGCAAAGATAGAAAAATCTCTATTCAGAGTTCAGAGTTCAGATTTCAGAATTCGGAATTATTTCTAGGCAATAAATTCCGAAATCCGAAATCCTAATTCCTAATTAAGGTTAGTCGCGGGCCAAAAGCAGCACGCTGTTCTGGCCGCCAAAGCCGAAGCCGTCGGACAGGGCGTACTTGAAGTCGTGACTGGTGTTCTTGTTGGCGCACACGTCCAGATGGATGCGTTCGTCCTGGTTGAACACGTTCCTCGTGGCATGAACCATCTGGTTCTGCAGGGACTTCACGGTAATGATAGCCTCGAGAGCGCCGGCGGCACCCAGGGCATGCCCGATCATGCACTTGGAGGAGTTCACCTTCAGGCTGTCGCGGGCGCCGAACACCTTTTCCAGGGCGGAACATTCAGCCACGTCGCCAAGAGGAGTAGAAGTGCCGTGGGTGTTCACGTAGCCCACGTCGTTCGGAGAAATTCCTGCATCGCGGAGCGCCATCTCGATAGCGAGACGCACACCTTCGCCGTCTTCGCGGGGAGCGGACATATGGTGGGCATCGGCACTCATGCCAACACCTGCGATACGGGCCAGAATGTTGGCGCCGCGCTTCTTGGCGTGAGAGAGGCTTTCAAGCACCAGAATGCCGGAACCTTCGCCCATCACAAAGCCATCGCGGTCCTTGTCGAAGGGGCGAGAGGCGGTGGACGGGTCGTCGTTGCGTTTGCTCAGGGCATGCATGTTGGTAAAGCCAGCCAAGGCCAGCGGGTTCACCGTCTCGTCGGTACCGCCAGCCAGCATGATGTCGGCACGGCCCAGACGGATAGCGTCGTAGGCGGCGGCGATGGAGTGGTTGGAGGTGGCACAGGCGGAAACAACTGCAAAGCAGGGGCCCATCCAACCGGTACGGTTAGAAACTTCGCCGGCGGGCATGTTCACGATGGCCATGGGGATAAAGAAGGGGGACACACGGCTAGGGCTGCGGTTGGCTAGCGTCACGGCGCTATCCGAATACATATTCATGCCGCCCACGCCGGCACCGATAATCACGCCGGAGCGGCTGGGGTCTTCGGCCTTGGGGTCAATTCCTGCGTTGGCCAGGGCCTTGTAGGCGGAATAGACGGCATACTGGATGCACTTGGAAAAACGGGACTGGTCGCGATTGCTGAAATATTCGGAACCGTCGAATTCCTTCACAGCAGCGGCAATCTTGATGGGGCATGCGCTTACGTCAAAGCGGTCAATGGTGGCAATGCCGGACTTTCCCTGCAAAAGATTATCCCAAAGGATATCGGGGGTGTTGCCAAGGGCCGAAACGCAGCCCATACCAGTGATTACAACTTCTTCCATAATTGCTCCTATTGGTGTAACAAATTAACGCGGGCTAATATAGAAAATAAAAAACTTACATTAAATGGTTTTATTTATCATTTGGCGAAGGTTGGCGACAAAAAGACACCACCGGTGAAAAACGGACAGAAAAATGCGATGAAAAGATAACATTGGCACAGACTCATCTCTCAACTTTTTGAAAAAAACTAGATTTAGCACCGTTATGGCAAAGATTAAAAGCGCACCGAACCTGGTGTGGATGGACCTGGAAATGTCGGGGCTCTACCCCGAAAAAGACGTAATCCTCGAAGTGGCCACCATCGTGACCGACCCGAACCTGAACATTCTCGCCGAAGGCCCGGTGCTTGCCATCTACCAGACCGAAAACATCTTCAACGGCATGGACGAGTGGAACTCCAAGCACCACAAGCAGAGCGGGCTTATCGACCGTTGCCGCAAATCCCGCTTTTCCATTGCCGATGCCGACCAGATGACCCTGGACTTTATCAAGCCCTTCACCCAGGAGAAACTGAACGTGCTCTGCGGAAACTCCATCACGCAGGACCGCAGGTTCATGTACAAGTACATGCCCAAGGTAACGGGCTGGCTGAACTACAGGAACATCGACGTCAGTTCCATCAAGGAACTCACCTTCCGCTGGTACCCGAACCTGCCCGAATTCAAGAAGCAAGAGAAGCACCAGGCCCTGGACGACATCCGGGAAAGCATCGCCGAACTGGCCTACTACCGCAAGACCATCTTCAAGGAATTCCTTTAACAGATGCCCATTCAACCCCTGCCCTACGCCCAGAGACTCCGCAACCGCATTATCGCCCTAGGGATATTCGCGACCCTATGTTTCATGATAGGCTCCTGCATTTTCGGAGGCGGCAAAAAAGAAGAAGTCGCAAAGCTCCCCGAAGCGCCGGAAGCACCCCTCGTTGCCGCCGACTCCGCGAGCGGCACCTCCAGTAATCCAGTCAACGACAGCGCCGCAAGCGATTCCGGAGCAAGAGACATTGAAACCGCCATGGCCGAAGGTTCGCCCCTGACCCCCGCCGAGCAGAAGGCCGAAGACATGGCCAACGCCCAGGCCGCCATCACCGCGGCGGTCACGCCCGAGGTTCCCCCCGAAATCGAGGTCATCGACTCCACCCACATCAAGGCCCAAAAGAACGTATTCCTGGCCGAAAAAATCGACAACATGCTCCGCCGTTTCAAGCCCATGTACGGCGTCATCTTGGTGGTGGACGTGCAGACCAACGAGATTATCGCCTGGGGCGAACGCAAAGACGAAAAGGTTCAGAGCACCCCGGACTTTTTCGTGAAGAACACCTTCCCCGCAGCCTCCCTGGCAAAGACCATCACCATCGCCGCCGCCATGGACAGCAAGCGCTACTCCCTGAACACCCCCATCCCCATGATTGGCTCTTACCACACGCTGTACAAGAACCAGTTACGGGTCAAGGAAAACTACACGGGCCCAACCATCGAGCTGCAAGACGCCTACGCCATGTCCGCAAACCCGCCCCTTGCCCTTATCGGCCTGAACGTAGGGGCCGGCAGGCTGAAAGAGGCCGCCAAGAAACTGGGCTACAACACCAACTTCCCAAGCGGCATCCCGGGGCGTTCCAGCTACACACCACCCGACAGCGGCTACGGACTTGCCGAGGTAAGCTGCGGCTTTACAGAATCCACCACCCTCACCCCGCTTTTGGCGGCGGCACAGGTCCGGGCGATTCTCGCAAAGAAACCCCTTGAAATCCCCTGGGCCGAAAACCTCGCGCCCTACGCTCCCAAGAACCGCATCGCCCTGAACGCAGGCTCCTTCAGTGAGAACACCTACTACGGGCTTAGGCAAGCCATGATCCGCTCCATCACCAACGGAACGGCCCGCAAGCAAATTTCCACCCGGAACATGGCCCGCAAGAACTACAACGCCCTGGACATCGGCGGAAAGACCGGCTCCCTGGACGGACACGACCCCTACGGACGCTACGAATGGTTCAAGGGATTCGCCCAGTCCAAGGAAGACCCCAAGAAAGCCATCGTGGTGGTCATCTTGCAGATTCACGACCTGCAGAAGGTCCGCAGCCAGCCCGCCACCCAGGTGGCCGCCATGATCATGAACTACTGGGCGCACCAGAATTTGAACACCAAGAAAGGAAAGTAACATGGATTTGTCCTGGTGGAACCTGATTCCCACGTATTTTGACGGAACCGCATTCACGCTGGGGAGTTTCCCCGTGCGCTGGTACGGAATCATGTACATTTTCGCCTTCGTCACGGGCTACCTGACCCTGACCCACATCAACAAGAAAGAAAACCTGGGCTACACCAAGGAACAGTTCGACAGCCTTTTCACCTGGATTATCGCGGGCATCATCATCGGGGCGCGCCTTGGCTACGTGTTCTTCTACAAGGCGGACTACTACCTCGCCAACCCCACCGAAATCCTTATTCCCATGAGCAACGGGCATTTCGTGGGCATTTCGGGCATGAGCTACCACGGGGGGCTAATCCTTGGCACCGTGTTCACCATCATCGGCATCAAGCGCAACAAGATGGACCTGTGGAAAACCCTGAACCTGTGCTTTCTGCTGGCGCCCCTCGCCTACACCTGGGGCCGCTGGGGGAACTTCATCAACGGGGAACTCTTTGGCGAAGTGACCACCAGCCCCATCGGCATGTGGTTCCCGCTGGCAAAAGACAGCCTGGTGAGCCCGCCGGTGCTCCATCACCCGAGCCAGCTCTACGAAATGCTCTTCGAAGGCGTTCTTTTGTTCGTAGCGCTCTACAACCTGCGCCGCATTCCAGTCCTCCACGACAAGATGCCCTGCCTGTACTTGATAGGCTACGGCACCGCACGGTTCTTCATCGAGTTTTTCCGCATGCCCGACGCCCACATTGGACGCGTGGACCTGTTCGGTATGAGCCGCGGCCAGACGCTCTGCAGCCTCATGATTTTGACCGGCCTTATCTGGCTCATCGTGCTGATCGTAAAGCAGAAGAAAGCCGCCGCTAGGGGTTAGGTTGTAGGTATTAGACACGCAGGCGGAAACTCTTGTGACTGTTAGTCCCTGCGAGCTTCCTTCAAGAAGTCTCCCCTGCTGTCATGCCGGGCCTGTCCTCTTGTCATGCCCCGCTTGACGGGGCATCTCCCTTTCCATTCCATCGTAAAAAGTTTCTTTACAAGGCTTTTTTCGGCCTGCATCTCCGTCTTATAGAGAGGACACCCTGAAAACGGAGGTATGAATAAATTTATTTATTGACAAATAAATAAATTTATTGTATTTTAATCTATGAAGTTTAAAGAAAAGGGGTTGTTTGACCAGTAGAGGCAACCATGAATTACGCAGCGAAAATTGAAAAAGACAAGGACATGGGTTTCGTGGTTTCGTTCCCCGACCTGCCCAACGTAAACGCCTTCGGCGACACACAAGAAGAAGCCCTCAAGCAAGCTAAGGACGCCCTTGACGGTGCCATGGAATGCGACCTGGATCTAGGCAACACCATGATTTTACCCAAGACGACGCCCGACATCGACAAGGGACTTTATGCAGTCGAACTTTCCCCGCGAATCGAGATTGCATACAAACTTTTTGAGGCCCGCAGGGGGCAAAAGAAAAGCGATGTGGCAAGGCGGGCAAACATCACCCCGCAGGCCTATCAGCGTTTCGAAACACCCAAGGGATCACCGTCTGTAGAAACCCTCTACAAGCTAGCTCATGCCCTCGGCAAGCAACTCGTGGTAGAATTCGTGTAACCAGCTACCGGTGTTCGTTGGTGGCTTTCGTGAGGCCTCGGAAAAAGGCGAGGCCGTCAAGATGACACATCTTGTAACCAGCGACCCTAAGACCTTGCCTAAAAGTGCTTCCGCCCTTCAAAACCATCCCTCGGCCCTAGATCCTAGATCCTAACCCCTAGCCTCTATACACTAGTCCTGGCGCTACTGCGTAGCGCAGACCACTGCGTCTCGGAAATCAGCACGACGCTTCTTGAGTCCCTCGTCCCTAGATCCTAAATCCTAACCCCTAGCCCAAAAGTGATTCCGCCCTTCAAAACTATCCCTCGGCCCTAGATCCTAGATCCTAACCCCTAGCCCCTATATACTAGTCCTGGCGCTACTGCGTAGCGCGGACCACTGCGTCTCGGAAATCAGCACGACGCTTCTTGAGTCCCTCGTCCCTAGATCCTAAATCCTAACCCCTAGCCTCTATATACTAGTCCTTGAGACAACGAACAGAATACCCGTCGTACTTGCTGCCGTAGTCGCCCAGGTCCGCATTGTCGTAGTCGTGGTCCAAAAACATGCTGCACGCGCTGCCGCTATCGTCCTCGGTAGAACTCCAGAAGTACACGCCGAGTCCCCCGTAGCCGAAATTCCCACCGTAGTTGTTCCTGTAACCGGCAGGAAGCGCCGAGAACCCGAAGGTATCTTCACCGTTGCCATCGTCGAACCAGCCTGTCACGGACTTGAGCTTGGAACCCGCCGTATTTGAAGACGTATATTCCGTAATGGAACCGTCAACGGCCACAATCAAGGCTTCCCATTCCGCTTGGCTGGGCAGGTGCCAGCCCTTGGGGCATGCACCACGAATATCTCCCGAGCCTAGGCCACACGTATGCTCGTAGCCGCACTCGTCCTCATCCCTGCCCACTGCAGCAGCCCAGGTATAAAGGCGCCCGTACTTGGCGCAGTTGGCAGGGTCGTTTTCGAAACACCAGCTGGTGGAATCGGAGGTGTCGCCGTTGTAATCAAAGGGAACGCCGGTGTAGGCGTAGTTCAAGTTCTCGGCCATCCACACCTGGTCACCGATTTTCACAGTCCTGTAGGTCTGTCCGTCGCGGGAATCGGTAAGCGTGCCGATGACCACGTCGTAGGTGCTGACGGCGCTGCTGCCGCCGGGAACACATGCAGAAGAGCTTTCTACGCCTTCGGAGCCGCTGGATTCCGGCTCTTCGGAAGCGCTAGACGAATTGCCTTCGCCACTGCCGGAACTTTCGCCACCTTCGGAATCGCTAGACTCAGCACCATTCATTTCACTGGAACTTGACAATTCATCTAAACTGTCAGCACTCGAACCGCTGTCACCACCGCAGGCGGACAGCAGCGCGGTGCACAGGGCCGCAAATGTGGCGTCAAGGAAAAGCTTTTTCATGTCCAATCCTTTTGAGAAGGTTGTTTGTATGCAATCTATATAAAATTCTCGGGAATATCAAATGAAGAAAGTGTGAAATGCGGGGAAAGAGGGGAGATCCCCGACCAAGTCGGGGATGACAAGTAGGAGGGACCGGAGTGACAATGGGATGATGCAAGTGGATCCTCGCCTTCGCGAGGATGACGAAGAAGGAGGCGCGAGGATGACATCTCGGGGGAAACTCGCAGGGACTAACAGTCACAAGAGTTTCCGCCTGTTGTAACAGGTCGGACCTGTAGTAATTTTTCGCACCTTCAAAAAAGTTCGTAATCCGGAACCACCGTTTTTTTTGACCGAGATGTGTGCTTCCCGAGAGAGCAGTCGAACGAAGTGAATCTGCGAGCGAGGGAACACACATCGAGGGAAAGATTTGTTATAGGAGATCCCCGACCGAGATGATAGCGGATCCTCGCCTTGGTTCGACTTCGCTCACCACAGGTCGCGAGGATGACGAAGGTGGGCGCGGGGGTGACAATGGGATGGGCAAGGAGATCCCCGTGATTCTATCGCTGCGCTCCAGAATGACAGCGGGGATGACATAAGGTAGAATTCGTGTAGCCCGCTATCGGTGTTCGTTGGTGGCTTTCGTTAGGCTGCGGAAAAAGGCAAGGCAGTCAAAGTCATTTTTCAGGAGGTCGATGACCTCCCCTATCATGTACAAAGAGCCCGTCACCAGTGCGGGACTTTTTACTTTGTCCGAAACATCGTCCAGTACCTCGCGGGAAAGAGGTCCCGTAGAGGCGACCGTAGCACCCATCTTCTCCAAGATGCCCGCAATCTCCGACGGTTCGCGAAAACGCTCGTAGGCCGTGCGGACCAGGTGCCACTCCGAAACGTAGGGCTCAAGGAACCTGAGCATTTCTTCTACATCCTTGTCCTTGAGGGCTCCAAAGACGCAGGGGAACTTTTGGCCCGGATAGTAGCGGTCCAGAGTTTCGGCCAAGCGTCTTGCCGCATGGGAATTGTGGGTGCCGTCTAGAATAAAGCGAAGCGATCCTTTGGCGTCAAAAAGCTGCTGCATGCGGCCTGGCCAGGAGCGGGTCTTCAAAGTCTCCAGGGCAAGACCGTCGCTGTAGGGCCTTGCATTCGGAAAGTCCTCACCCGCCTGCCGCAAGAACAGTTCCGCCGCCGCTAGGGAGAGGCTTGCGTTTTCCACATAATGCCGTCCCAAGTTTGGCAGTTCAATGTCTTCGCGGATTTCGGGAACTAGAATTTCCGCCTCGACCGCGGCGGCGAAGTCTTTTGCCTCGGCAAGCAAACTTTCGGAGAGACCTCCAACTACATAAACCTTCTTGCCAGAGATTGCTTTGTCGCTTACGCTCCTCGCAATGACACCAGGCATCACCCCCATTTTCTCCCGCAGAATGGCGCTTTCGGTTGCGCCCAGGACTTCGGTATGTTCCAGCCCGATGCTGGTGAGTACCGCTACGTTCCCGCGGGCGACGGCGGTAGAATCCAGACGGCCGCCCATGCCCGCTTCCAAAACCGCCACCTGCACGCCCTGCTCCCTGTAGTAGAGAAAGGCGGCCACGGTAACTACCTCGAAGAATGTAGGCTCAACATGGGCGATTTCGGCGGCGGCTTTAACCTGCAAAAAGAGCCGGTCCAAGTCAGCATCAGATACGGGCACATCGTTCACCCGAATCCGTTCCCGCAGGCTTATGAGATGCGGGCTGGTGTAGAGTCCGGTCTTGATTCCGTGGGCCTGCAACACCCCAGAAAGGTAATAACTGCAGGAGCCCTTGCCGTTGGTGCCCACCACATGGATAGTACGGAAAGATTCTTGTGGGTTACCCAAGGTCTCACAAATCTTGAAGGTGGATTCCAGCCCGGGAACCATCCCGAACATCAGCCTCGACTCCAGATATTGCATGCCTGCGGAATTCATGGGCACAAATGTAGTTTTTTTTATTGCAAGGGGGCGTTGCGGGGGCATCCCCCGCAGAAGGGGTGGCGAGCAATGTAATGCGAGCCAGGGGAAGGCTTTCCCCTACCAACCACTCGAGAATAGAGCACCGTTTAAGGAACCTCGGGACTGGATGCATTCTTTTTTTATATTCCCAGTAAGACATGCGTATTATTTCCACATTCCGAAAGGCGGCGCGGCACTTCCCTGTAATGCGGTGTGCCCTTGCGCTTACCGCCATCGCTTTTTCCTTTTCCCTTGCCGCCGTAGACAAGGAGCCGCCTCCGCAGCACTACAACTACCGGGGCGCCGGCCAGCAGATGAAGAGGATTTACTACGGCGACCTGCAAGAGACCATCTATTGCGGCTGCAGATACAACGACAAAAAGAAGGTGGACTACAGCACCTGCAACTTCAGGCCCAGGGAAAATCCACGGCGCAAGAGTTTCAAGCGGGCAGAGACCGTGGAATGGGAGCATATTGTGACCGCCCACAACATGGGGCACTTTATGCCCTGCTGGAGGGACGGTGGTCGCAAGAACTGCAGCGCAAACGATACTTTGTTCAAAATCTTGGAAGGGGACCTGCATAACCTCTACCCCGCCATCGGCGAAATCAACGGGGACCGGAGCAACTTTATGTATTCCCAGTGGACCAACAATCCGGAACCCATGTACGGGGAGTGCGAAACCATCGTAGATTTCAAGCTGAAAAAGGCCCAGCCGCGAAAAGAGGTCCGCGGGCTTATCGCTCGGGTGCATTTTTACATGGAAAAGACCTACGGCATCAAGCTCTCAAGCCAGGACCGCAAGCTGTTCGAAGCCTGGGACAAGATGTACCCCGTCACTGAAAAGGAATGCGAGCGGGACCGCCGTATTTTCAAGGTCCAGGGGGACCACAACCCCTTCGTTTACGAAAAGTGCGAAGTCAAGCCCTAGAACAGGGGCATTTCAAGGCAAGCGTTTCCAAAAAACGCCCTTAAAAACTTAATTTTAGGGCGTATAACGAGGTTTTCATGTTTCGTGTTTTTTCGTTTTGTCTTGTCCTGATTTTAAGCGTGACCACCACGGCATTTTCCCAGGTGACGTTCCCTCTGGGTTCCAACGTCGTCGACGTGACCAAGGCTCCCTATAACGCCAAGGCCGACGGAAAGACCGACGACACCGAGGCTATCCAGAAAGCGCTAAACGACCACCCCAACGGGGACTATATCATCTATCTGCCCCACGGCATTTACAAGGTGACCAACACCCTGACCTGGCCCGCCAGCGAAAAACCGGAACAGGCCTACAGCCGCACTATTTTGCAGGGTGCAAGCATCGGCGGCACTATCATCGCCCTGGCCGACGAATGCCAGGGGTTCACCAATCCCGATTTCCCGGCTCCGGTGCTGTTTACCGGCGAGGGCCCGGGGCTCAAGCCCAGGAACTCCATCCGCGACATTACCATCCGCACGGGTAAAAAGAACGCCGGTGCCGTAGGTATCCGTTTCAACGCCGCCCAGCAGGGCACCATCAAGAACGTGAAGGTCTATTCCGGCGACAGCCTGGGCATTTACGGTATCGACCTGGGGCACACCGAAAATATCGGCCCCCTCCTTCTCGAAAACGTAGAAATCCAGGGCTTTGAAACCGGCGTGTACGTGGCAGGCAAGACCAACAGCGTCACCCTGGAACACGTGACCCTGGGCGGCCAGAAAAAGTACGGCCTGGAAAACGACGGTCAGGTAGTGTCCAGCCGCGGGCTCCGCTTCAAGGGAGACGTGCCGGCAGTGTTCAACCACGGCGACGGAGCTTCCATGGTCCTGGTAGATGCCACCCTGGAATATAACCGTGTAAAGCAGTCCAAACCTGCCGTTGCTATCGAAAACGAAGGCATGCTGTTTGCCCGTTCCGTAAACACCAGCCGTTTCGAGGAAAAAATCAGAAGCACCCCGAAGGCAGCAAGCGAAACATACGTTGGTAACGAGATTGTGGAATTCGTGACCCAGGCCTCCCGCCAGCTTTGCCACAGCCCAAAGCAGTCCATGCGGCTTCCGGTGGCAGAGACCCCGAATCTGAACGACCAGAAATCAGACGCCTGGATTACCATTGCTGGCGACTACGGAGGAAAGATGGATTCCGGGTCCGACGATGCCAAGGCCATACAGGACGCTATCGACGACGGTGCCGAAACGATTTATTTCCCGCCGGGAGGTCGCTGGACCATCAACCGCGACATTTACCTGCGGAACCGTATCCGCCGGATTCTCGGTACCGAAGGCCGCATCGACGGTAAGGGCAAGTTCATCATCGAGGACGGAGCCTTCAACGAAATCACCATCGAGCGCTTCTCTGAATTTGGAAACGGAATCATCCACAAGAGCAAGCGCGCCGTGCTCCTCAAGAACATGATGTTCAAGTCTTTCGAGACCAACGAGCTAGGCGTAGGCGACATCTACATGGAAGACGTTGCGGTAGGTTCTATCCAGATCAACCAGCAACACCTCTGGGGCCGCCAGGTTTCCCTGTTCTCCGACACCAAGGGCGCAAAAATCCAGAACAACGGTGGCGACATCTGGATTCTGGGACTTACCTCCAAGGACGGAAACACCATCTTGCAGAACTTTAACGAGGGCTCCGCCGAACTCCTGGGCGTGCTGGTCATCGCAAGCGACAAGGCAAAGACCACCCCCATGTTCATCAACGACAACGGAAGCCTTTCCATCGAGGGCCTCAAGGAAGTTCTCACCCGCGGAAACCCCTACAAGAAGATTGTAGAAGAATCCCGCATGGGTTCTGCCATCTACGCCCTCACGGACGCCGACCTTGAAAAGAACAGCACCGGCGGCGTGAACATGGCCCTTTACACCGGTTATGCCCCTAAGCAGGGTCAGAACGAGGCCCCGAAGGTCTCCTTCGCCGACGAGATGATCGTGGTGCAGCCCGGCAAGATACATCTGGTAGGTTCCGTAGAAGACGACGGCCGCGGCAACGGCCTGTGCAGGGACCCGGTCCTTTGGAAAAAAGGTGTAGGCCCAGGTAAGGTCATCTTCTCCGATACCGCCGAATACGAGACCGACGTTTCCTTTACCGGTAGCGGACGCTACAACCTGATTTTCACCGCCAACGACGGTACCAAGACCGGCGCCGACACCGGCAAGGTCTACGTGTTCGACAAGAAATACACCACCTTGGACAACTCCGGAGACGGGGCCCCCAGCGGCAAGGGCGTAGACACCTGGATCTCGTCCTTCGACAACTTTACACCTCACAATACGGACGCCGCCCTCAGGGTGGCAAACGACACCAACGACGCCGGCAAGATTTACCTGAAGTTCGACCTGTCCGCCCTGCCGGGGCCCCTCTTTGACGCAGGCCTCAAGCTGGAATACAACGCCGACTCCCTCACAAAGCCTGTTCAGTTCAACATATTCGGCCTGAAAGAAACCGCCAGGGAAATGAACTATGGCGAGGGCAAGCTGGGCGTGGACTGGCGAGGCGACGAACTGACCTGGGAAAACGCTCCTGCCAACTTGCCCCAGCCCGGTGGACATTTCAACATCCGCAAGAACTCCGGCGGTGGCGTCGACACCAAGCACGCCGACTTCTTGGGGCTCATCACCTTGAACCCCAAGGCCCCGTTGGGAGCTTTCCTGCGCACTCCGACCCTGACGGAATTCTTCAAGAGGAAGCACCCCTCCAACATGTACACGCTTATTCTCACCGCCGTAGACCCGGGCGAGACCATCATCCATTCCCATAACCAGAACAGGTCTCTCGCTCCGGCACTTTACGTGGGCTACTTTGACAACACCCGTTCCGTGAGCGGTGACGTGATGGAAGGCGGTTACACGCTGACCAAGGTGCACATCGACATTTACTCCCTGGAATGCGATTTCGATTTGACGGTAGGTTATCCGCAATTTGTGCAGATTGAAATCGTCAACGAGTTCGGGCGCCGCATGCTCATGGTAGCCGCCCGAGAACTTGCCGGAGAAAAGAAAACCCACTTCAAGTTCAAGGCCCACGAGTTCCCCACGGGCAAGTACACCTTGAAGGTCAACGGCGAAGCCTTTAGCGCAGAACAGAAGTTCTACATCTTGAACTAGGACGGCTCTACGATGAAAAGATTGTTTTTTACCCTGCTTTCCGCAACGGCCCTGTCGCTCCTCGCCTGCAGCGAATCGAGCCACACCAACAATTCGGACATCAACAGCGGTGACGGCGAATACGCCGACAGTTCCTTCTATTCCAGTTCGGGCACCAGCAACCGTGCCGACATTGACTACGATGACGATATCGTTTTGGACGATACCACCAACATCTATATCCAGCGGCCTGTGACGGATTCCACCGGCAAGGCGGAATGTCCCGAGAAGACTCTTTGCATTGATTCCCTGACAAAAGAAATTAACCTGTACCTTGGCAACCTGAAGAAGGGTGACCGCATAAGTATTTGGGCCGCCACCAGCGGCATGACAAACGACACCATGCGTGTGATGAGTGAACTGGGGCAGACCATGCACCCCATGCTTCCCAGGTGCGTTTCGGACAACTGCACCTTTGAATCTTTCGTGATTCCCGGTGACGGTGCCGACATGGAAAAGAATCAGTTCGTGATTTTTGAAGACGGTTACTATTACGTGCATCTAGAGGCAACCTTCAGCGACATGGCTCACTGGCGCCTGTACACCCATGTGGACAACGGCTACTACAAATACACCGGCGATACAAACAAGGTAAACATTTCCCTAAAAGAAAACCTCCGAGGGATTCTCAAAATCGGGAACTCTCCCGACAGCATCAGGTTCAATTTTGCGGCAGCCATCGGCCACAGCGTCACCATCAAGGCTGAAGGCGAATGGATTAACAAGTTGGACCTGCGCCAAGAGGGCAAGTCCATCGCAAGCGAAAAGGACACCCTGGACAGAACCATGCTCACCGACGATTCCACCCATTGGGAGTTGGTGATAGCCCCCGAAAAGATTTCCAACTACCAGACAGGCCCCTATGCGAGCTTTACCATTCAGTCCAGCAACCGCAAGCTTTCTCAAGGCGAATACTTCGCACTCCCCGATTCCTTGGGCAAGGCCGGCGAGTTCCTGAAAAAGACCCGCGCAAAGATTGACGCCTTCGAACTAAGGCAAGACCAGTACGTGTGGCTCGGGGACTTCAAGAAGGGCGATACCCTGGTGGTGGAACACATGTTCAAGGGTTACGGCAAGCGTTCAACCAAGCCCTTCACCGTCATCGACTACAGTGTTCTCGGCAAGGGAGGCAAGTCCCTCGAGACCCTCTCCGAAGAAAACTTGGGATACAAGGTGGAAAGCGACGGCCCCGTCTATTTCCATTTCCAGATGGTCAACAGCCAGAACACACCCGACGCCAAGGAGCTGGAGCTGTACACCCTGCTTAAAAGGCCCGGCTCCCTGACCAAGTTCAACTTCTATGACGCCTCGGCCAAAAAAGCGATAGACACACTGAAGGTAAGCGAAGACCAGGAACTGAAGTTGGACGACATGGCGTTTGAATCGACCCCCACCAGCACAAAGAACGGGGCAGTGAACTGGTTTATCCCCTGCGGGGACTGGATGGTGCTGGGCAACGTGAATTATGACAGTTGCGAGGGCAACACCAAGGGCGAACTGAAGGTGGAATCCACCGAAAATACCGGTGACGCCAAGATACTGATTGTAAGCGGAGGCTCCGGAAATTCGGCAAAACTCATCGCCGAAAGCCTTCTGGACCCCCAAAAGCGGGATACTTTGCACATCGTGGTGAAGTAGGCCCTTGAAATTAAAGCCCCAAAATTCTATTATTGGGGCTCACTCTTGCAAGTCGCGCCAAGCTCTGCCAATTTGCAAGCATAACCAAAGAGCTTCCTTACGAGGTACAATATGTCGTCCTTCCGCGGACCTAAAGGTAAAGTCGCACGCTCTCTCGGCGTTGCCGTCTCCCAGAAAACTCAAAAGGCCCTTGACCGCCGTAACTTCGCTCCTGGCCAGCATGGTCAGAACCGCAAGAAGTCTGCTTCTGTGTACAAGCAGCAGTTGGTGGAAAAGCAGCGTCTCCGTTTCACCTACAACATTTCCGAAGCCCAGTTGGCCAAGGCTTACAAAGAAGCCAACCGTCGCGAAGGTTCTGCCGGTGACAACCTGATGATTCTTCTGGAAACCCGCCTTGACGCTCTCGTCTATCGCATGGGTTTTGCCCGCACCATTTTCGCCGCCCGTCAGTATGTGGCCCACGGTCACTTCTCCGTGAACGGCGTCCGTAGCTTCTCCCCCAGCCGCCTGGTCAAGGCCGGCGACGTGATCGCCGTGCGCGAACGTTCCAAGGAACACGTGCAGATCAAGGAAGCTATCGCCAACGCTCCTGCCGCTCCGGAATACCTTTCCGTTGATGCCGGCAAGATGGAAGGCACCCTGGTGAAGCTCCCCCTCCGCGACCAGATTCCCGTCCAGCTCGAAGAACAGCTGGTGGTGGAATACTACTCCAGGTAAGCGAGAAAGCGAAAATAACAGAAAGCGGGTTTGCAAAAACCCGCTTTTTTGTTTAATTTCAACATTTTTTAGTTTTCATCACTTTCGTGCATTTTCTATAATTTTCACAAAATGGTCACTTTTTGGTCACTCAAATATGAAAATAAAAGAGAAAGTTCACATCAACCAAAGGCCCTGCAAAGGCGGCGGTTTTTCCTTGCACCTCGACTACCGGATCGGCGGAAAACGAATCCGCGAATTCCTCAAACTATACCTGGTGCCCGTGAAGACTTCCGCAGACAAGATAAAAAATAGCGAAACCATTCGTCTGGCCACCGAAATCAAAAACCGAAGAATTCGCGAGTTGGATTCCGGAGAATTGAACATTTCAAAACCCAGAAAATCAACGTCAATATTTGCTCTTGACTACATGAAGAAAAGGGTGAACGATATTAAAGTCATCAACTCAAGACAAAACAACGAAGGAATGCTTAAAACTCTTGAAAATTTCAAGAAAAACGTCACTTTAGCAGAAATTGGCCGCGACTTTTTTAGACAATATATCGATTTCCTTGCGAGGAAAGGGTTGTCCGTTAACACCGTCAGGTTGTATGGCAAGTTACTCAAAGCAAGGCTTCACGACGCATTTATAGACGGAATGATACCTCAAATGCCCGATTTTTACGGAATAATGCCCCAAAAGCAAAATACGGACATTCAGTTTCTCACAATCAACGAACTACGAGCAATGGACGAAACCGACGCCCCAGAAAACATTAAGGCCCCTTTCATGTTTTGCTGCTTTACCGGACTTAGATTTTCGGACGTTAAAGCTTTAAAATGGGAGGACATTTCCAGAGATACAATCGTTTTAAGAATGAAAAAGACCAAAGAAATTGTCAGAGTACCCCTATCTAAAAACGCCAAAAGATTTCTTCCGGAAACAAAAAAGAAAGGAATAGTTTTTCATCACATAAGCACTTCAAACACAATGAACAGAGGATTAAAAGCTTGGGCGGCCGAAGCAGGAATAGACAAGAACGTCCACTTCCATATGTCGAGAGACACTTTTGCCACCCTCGCATTAGAAAACGGAGCAGACCTATATACAATAAGCAAACTGCTGGGACATAAATCAGTCCAAACAACCCAGATTTACGCCAAAGTTCTTGACGAAGGGAAAAAGAAGGCCGTAGACTCCATCCCATTTTTATAAAAAAAAAGACGGCCAGCATTTCTGCCAGCCGTCTGAATCAGATCAAGCACCATCTAAACCATGCCAGGAACGGTTTTTGCGACAGCCTTTACGGCCGCGGATTCACCATTTCCGGACAATTGTTACAAATTTAGTCCACAGTCGCATCGACAATGGCAAGTTTTTCAATGTTGCGGCAAAGCATTGTGACCATAGTTTCAGCCAACTTTGATTCTTGCAGTTCGTTGTCATTGCACATCATACCCACAAGAACGCAACCTTGTGAATCTTTTACAGCATTGTTGCCAACATGTATACGAATCCCACGCGACGCAGGAACTTTTTTATTGTACAAAAGAGGAAGCTCGCGCTTAAATTTTGGACTTTTTGAATTTTGAACCAGATAAACCCCAGAAGGAATTTTCTTTGAAGCATTTTCCAAAGTCCAACAAATATGCTTTCCGCACAAAAAAAGCTCACCAAAAACGCCCTTGCCGTCTTCACTATAACGACATCGAATCAATATCAGCACCTACATTCCTCCACACATTTAAGAATAGTCATGTTAATCCTTTTTTACGCTGCTTTTGACCTCGGCGTCCATTCCGTCGTGACCTTGCCCAGGTTCATACGGCACCAGTCACCCTCCTTGGGCTCCCCGTACCACTTCCTGTCGATGGACACGGCCCTCTCTATCACCCACGCCTTGGAGGGTCGGTAGAGGCACATGTCACGCAGGTAGAGCCGGAGCGCCCGATTCGTGTGCCAGAAGTCCAGGCTTTGCCCGTAGCCCAGCGCGTCGTGCATGTGCCAGCCGAAGCGCTCGTTGAGGCTGCCGAGGTTAGGTGCGTACCAGTCGATCAGGCGGGGGCCGCTCCTGCCGTCGAACACGAAGGACGGCTCCGTGCGCACGTGGAGCACCCCGTCGTCGAAGAACACGTGGTAGTCCACCACGCCGTCCAGCATGTATCGGCTGTCGCCCTTGCGGGTGCCGTTGATTCCGTACAGGTACTCGGCGCCACGGTTGATACGCATGTCGTAGCAGGCGATCATTTCTGTCTCTCGTCCCGGTCCTTCAGCACGGCAACGTCAGCCGCCATCGAGTTGACCTTATCGAAAATCTGGTCGAGCTTGGAGTCCAAGACACGCTCGGCCTCTTTCTTGTCTGCTTCGATTTTTTTGAAGCGCTCTTCGATGTTTGCCTTCATCTTCTCGATTTCGGCGTCCTGTCTGCGGTTGTCACGGTTAAGAAGCACCACTGCGACGACAAGCAACGCAATGATAATGGTTAGGGTAACCCCCCAAGAGGGAGCGTTGGTCGTCAGTATGGAAATGAAGTCGGTCATTGCATATCCTTTAGTGCGTTGCAGTCGGGTCAAGTGCGATCAGCCTGGCGAATCCGCTTGTCTTCTTGACGTACTTTCTTGCAGAGCTGGCATCGATATTCTCGGCTGTAAAATCAGAAGCAAACTTCACGGATATCGTTGCCGAACTGTTGTTGACAACCGTGAGCTCGGTTCCGAGTGCGATAGAAGAATATGCGGACGATGTCAGGTCTACGTTCGAGGTGGCAAGTATCGTGTTCTTTCCTCGGATGTATCCATTAAGCATTTCAAAGTCGTTGCCAACGAACCTTGCCACCGTAGACTCGCTGCCGCCCGACACTTTTTTGAATGCGAGACCGCCGTTCAGTCCGATTTTCCATTCCGAACCGACGGCATACTCTGAAGCAGATACCTTGCTAGCTTCCAGGATACCGATTCCAACGACGTTGAAGGCGGCTCGTGCGTCGTTGAGGGATATTCTGAACACCGCACTTCCGAACTGGCCGGGAGCGTCTGCAAGCGTAATCTCGCTGTCGGTAATCTTGAAGTAGCTACCTCCGGCCGGGAGTGTATCGCCGTAGGAGTTGACCTCCTTTCCTCTAGATACGACCTTTCCGCTTGCACCAACATCCCCGGTCACGTCGACGGATTTATCGAACTTGAACTTGCCATTGTCAAGGGAAAACTCCCCTACCTTGGTCGTACCGTCGGCGGCAAGGAACTCAATCTTACGGAGTCCGTACCGGATATAGCCGATTGTAGAGAACCCTACAATCATCCCGTCCTTGTCTAGCTTGGACGTGTAGTTGCCTCCCTGCGTAGACTTTGTGACGATGAGCTTCTCTCCGTCAGCATCCATGGTGCTGCCGTCTTTCGACATATGGATGGAGTTAAACCCACCTGCAAAAACTTTTGAAAATAAAGCAACAAGTTGGTTTTCCGAAGCGCCCAACGTAACCCCATTAGATTCAAGAAGACCAGCAATTTCTTCTTGAATTTGATTACACCACTCAGCACTAAACTGAGTTGCTTTCTGACCAGTTGATTTGTTTCCGTCAACAAATCGATTTTGAACAGCCGTAGCGGTAGATATCCTTTTCATTTTTTCCTCCTTTATCAATCAATTGTTTTAAAGTGCTTCTGTTTCTGCCACTTCTCCAGTAGCGTTGTTACGTTCTCTGCCATGATTTATCTCCTTGTTATAAAATTCTATACCGGGTAAGGGTTGCTGTTCGTCGGCTCAAGAATTATGCCCCAGCCCGTAACTGAGGGAGCCGTCGAAGAACGAATAAGTCCCCACGGTGCAGCCACGTACAGATAAGTCCCGCTGGTCGCTTTCTTGATGGTTCCCCAACGGTGGACTATTCTCCACGTTATGCCGTCGACATTTGTAGATGTATCAAACACATACGACTCTCTATATGGATATGATCCGGAGCTCTGGACGTTGACCGTATCGGCATCGTTTGTCCACCAGGCAAAGTTATCGCTAACTCCGGTACAAGCTCCAGCAAAAGCCGCCCATGTGAACACATTGAGGTAATTGGTCGAAATCGAGGTCCTAGTTATACGCAGCGAGGCTTCGCTCCAAGCCTGCGAATAGACCGTTCCGCTGTTGTTCCTTATCCCCTTCACGGAAACCGTGAGGCCGCTGCCCTTGTCGGTCTTTTTGTAGTTCGTGAGCCCTGCGATGATACGCAAGTCACCATTACTGCCTCCCAATGCGTAGTCGTCAATATTGTGCTGCGCTATGGCTTTTGTCGGGTCGGCACAAAAACAGCACCACTTTGTCCCGGAAACTTTGGGGGAATTTGCGAGAGGCCGGGCACTTTGCAGTATCGGCTTATTTCCAAAAAAGAGCTGCGGCACCTTGACGTAGCTGGAATACTTGCGAAGCGAAAGGGTGTAGTGATCTTTTGTCACTCCAGTAGTAGGATCGGTGTGTTGTATTGCATAAGCCATGCCGCCACCTCCTACATCACGTAAAGGACATCGGGGTCCATGGTGGATGTGTCTATGTTCGTGACCGCCTGCACTAGCTTCTTGCACTTCTTAACTTCACCATTGGCAGTGACGTAGACTGGTATAGTTTTTGATCCGGCCCCTTGCTCCGTGGCCTGAAGATAGGGGTGCTTCCACAGCAAGTAGTAATCCTCATATCCGTAGCCGCTCGGTACGGCCTCAAGCGTGTCTGGAATATTGACATTCTGGACGTAGTCGAAGCAGACGGACATCCCGAATGCCCTGGAAGTAGTCACTGCATTAGGACTGGTCCACGGGCCGAAGGCCACAAACCACTCGACGGCGCCGTTTACATATTTTTTGCAAAGCGCAATGTCAGCATTGTTCAAGGCGGCATCGGAGGAGAATAATCTCGCACGCGCGGTAAGTGTACCGTCTGGTTTGCCTTCACACCATATCATGAATGAGCCCATTGCCAAGGCTCCATTAACGCCAGATGAATCGGAGCCATGTGGTTGCGCTGCGTATTTGTTTGTCAAGCACATTGAACCCATCACGATGGCGTATATATTGGATGTTTGCCCAGATCTCCCGACAATCTGTGATGTGGTGCATATTTTATACCCGCAAACTGCAGTGCTGCCACCTGACCAGACGGAACGCGTAAGCCTGGAGTCGCTCCCCAAGACCACCTGCGTCGTGCTTGCGTCGCCACTAGTCGGCACGTTCTTGTAGGCGGCGGTGCCGAGGTTGCCCGGCTGTACGGCGGAGGCCACCTTGTTTTTGTCCGTTGTGGTGTAGTTGTTGTCCGTGTGGACGTAGCTGGCGTCCTGCACCAGGTTCTGCGGCTTGTGCAAGATTTCAGCCTTTCCGCTAGTTGCATCCCAGTCCGCATTCACCTGTTCCGTTCCTGATGGTGCCGCCCACTGGCCCTTCTGGTTTAAGAACTTGCCAGAGTCTCCGCTGGAGGATATGCCAAGGCCGTCTTGCTTGCCTTTCAGGGCCGTATCGATGGCCCCTCCGCTGGTGTAGCCAGCAGCCGTCGTGGCCGTGGCAGCGTTGCCGCCGTAGGACGTTTCAGTGAGGCCCAGGACGGAGGAGATTTGGTTCTTTATCCATGTCCATATTTTTGATAAAGGTCTGGTAAATACCGCACCATCGGCGTCAGTTGGGCTTGCGTATTTAAAAACAAGGCTCGCGTCAGCTGGAGCATCAGAAGAGACGCTGTTCATTCCACCAAGAAGTGTATTCTGTGCAGCTTTAGCCGTAGTCTTGCCTGTGCCGCCGTTGCCGACGGGTATGGTATGGCTCCGGTTGAAAATCTCATCCCCGTACGGAGACTGTTGTACAGGCGTGTCAGCCCAATTAAACTGCACGCCGCCAGTTCCAGGTGTCGTAGAAGCGTTGCCATAACGTTTGGTGTAGTAAGTAGTATCGGTTACTATGTCTGGAGTGGTAGAAACCCAATGAATGCCAAGGGCAGAGTCTCTATTTGTTGTCGAATAAGTCCAAAACTCAATCAACAATACAGGAACGGTATTGTTTGATGTTGGTTTTATAGAGTGAATCTTGATTTCCCAACACGCAGTCGTGTTGTTCCATATAAGGTCACTGATTCTGAATTCTTTTTCCGAGTTTATTCCAAGGTCATTGTAGTATCCAGTATTATTAAAAACATTCACCGTATTGAAGGCGCAGTTGATAGTTTTCTGTATGCTACCAGACGCATTAAACGACGAATACGAAGTTACAATCGTTATTCGCAACTTGCCCCAAAAATTGATACCAGTGTTGAATGACAAGCGCCACTCACGGAAATGAGCGCCGTCCTTATATTCTTCAGGCCAATTATTGTAGTCGGCTCCTTTACCAGTTTCAGGCAATGTATAATGCCCATATCCTACATTCGATTTATTGAATACGCAAAAGCCACCCTCGAACCATTTTTGACCCGATACTGTTTCAAGTCCGGCCTTATGAAGAACTGCACTATCGGTCGCTTTCGCATCGAGGCTTGTCTTGACCAGCTTCTCGCTCGGGTACTTGGTGTCGGAGGGCGTGCTGCCCCATCCAGTCGATGTCGTCACCAGGTTGCCCAACGTCTGGAACGTGGACTTTATCTTAGCCCACAGCGTGTCCAGCCCGGTCTTGTCAAGAAACTTGCTGCTCATCGCCCTACACTCCCCATCAAGTCAATGCGTTGATTTCCGCGTCGGTTATCGCCACCATCAGGTCGCCTTTGGTGCCGTCGCCCTTCTCGTACTGGACCTTAGCGTCGATCCCAGCAGTGCCAGTGTCGGAGAACCCCTCGACTGCGCCCTTCTCCATGCGGTCGGTCCCGAGGAACTGGTACTGGGTGCCGTCGTAGATGAAGTACGCGATGTCCCCAGCCTTGACCTCCTTGCACGTGGTCGAGGTAGCGGCAGCCCCATGGATGAAGATGTTCTTCGCGCCCTTGGAGTTGATGTTCATTGTCGCGGACGCGCAGAGGCCGTAGGTGAACTTGACCGCAACGATGCCGCCCGTGACGAGCGTGTAGCTCGAGAGCGTGACCACCTTCGCGGCAGTCGCTTCTGCGGTAGAGCAGGTGCCGTAGCCTTGGCCTAGCGAGGCGTTTGAGTACGTAGTGTCGTCATTGAGCCAGCCGACCATCTGCCAATACGTACCGTCATAGACGAGGTGGACGACGGATCCTGCCTGCCACGAAGTCTTCGCGGTGGTGCTAGGCGCGGTGGTGCCATAGCGGTAGATGTTCTTGGCACCCGTACCGTTGACGTTCAGGGTGGGGCTGGCGACCCCGTTTGCGTACTGGAACTTGACGAACACGGACGCACCCTTCTCAAGGGTGAACGCCATGGAGTCGTCGAGAGTGACCGTCTTTGCTGCCGTCGCCGCTGCAGTGGCGCACGATCCAAAGTGATGGACGTTGGCGGACCCGTCGAACGACACGCCGTCGATGCTGCGGGCCGTCTTGAGCTTGGTCGCTTCGAGGACAGAGAGGCTGCTTTCGCTCTTCCCTGCGTCAGCGATGTTCCCGTTCGAGTCGAACGTGGCAAAGTTCCCTACTGTGGCGCCATTGACCTTGTCTGCCTTGCCGTCCAAGGACGTCTTCACGAGTTTCTCGCTCGGGTAGTGGGCATCTGTCGTGGTCGCGCTCCACGCATTGACCTTGTTGTTCTTGTTCTCGGTGTTGTCCGTGGTGATGTTGACCGCTGTGACCTTGCCGTCGGTGACAGTGACCTTGACCTGGACGTTGGTGCCGTCGGTACTCGTCTTGTTGGAGTCCAGGGCGTTGATAGCATCCCTGACCGCCTTCTCGGTGGCCGCCTTGTTGTTCTCGGAGGCTACGGTCGCCCCGATGCTGCCAGCGAGCTGGACGATGCCCTTCTGCGATGTGGAAGCGGAAGGGAGGCTCCCTTTCTGGACGATGATCTGCTGCCCGCTCTTGGTCACGCTGATGACGTAGTCGCCAGTGCCGCTAGTCACGAGGTCATTGACGTACTCGGAGAGGTCCAGCGACTTCTCGCCGACCTTGTGGAACTGTGCGTCGTCCTTGTCCCAGATGTATTCCTCGTACTGGTCGTCGCCGCTGCCGCTCGGGCCGACGTAGTAGATGACGCCAGCCTGGCCTGTCGCCGGGAGCGTCTGCACTATGACGATACGCCCTGCTACCAGCGACTCGGTCTCGGACTTGGAATACACGTCGAGGTTGCTACGCGCCCCAGCTGCAGTCCCTGACCCAGTGCCGCCACGGGTGATGGGAATCGTGCCGGTCTCCACCTGGGACGCATCAATGCCGATGTCGCCGTAGGTGACCTTGCCGTCCTGCATCCCGGTGACGGTCTTGGACTTGCTCGGGGAATTGGTCGTGACCGCGGTGTAGACCCACGTCTTGACCTTCGCCCAGAACTGGGTCAATCCTTGATAATCGAGAAACTTTGCCATAAATTTTTCTCCTATCCGTACATTTTGTCATGGAGTGTAGTCGCAAGGATCAGGAGAACCACAAAGAACAACTCGCCGACAAGCAGCCCTAAAGCCGTGTCCGTTTCTCCGTTGCAAAATCCGTAAATCACGCCAGGTGTGAACAGGACAGCGGGAATCGCGACAAATACCCAGTCGTCCCATTCGAGTTTTCCGAAGATTTCCTTCAATAATTTTTTCATTCTTACTCCTTAAATGAAAAGAGCGTCTATGTCCGCGTCGGTTATGGGTGTCGGCTTGTTCTTGAGATAGTCTATCTTGGAGGCGTCGCCCTGGTCCCAGTCGGTCTGGGCGGAAGCCTCCTCTATCTGCATCGCCAGCAACTCGTCACCGATTTCCCTTGCCGAGGCCTCGTCGCCTACCTCGCGCTTGATCTTGGCTATGAGCGCCCTCATCGCCTCGGTATCAATCGGCTGCCTTGCCTGCTGCTGTTCCGTTGCCATAGTCGCCTAGCCCTCCCCATCGCCTTCCGCAGGCGTGGAATTCCACAGGTCGTCAAGCCCCGCCTCGTCAAGGGCGCGGCTCTTGACCGTGCCCTCGGTATCGGAATCCCGCACCATGTAGCCGTTGGTGTCGGCCCCGTCCGGCAGGTCCTTGATGCGGACCGTGCGAACCACAGTGCCGTCCTCAAGTTCAATAGTACCTGTATAACCGATGTCTGAACTTCTGACAGAAGCCACAAGCGGGACATTGTTTGATGCCCTTAAAACGTTATTCTGGTCATCAACAAGAACCAACTCTATATCGACATCTACATAGGAGCAAAGCAGCTTTGTGTGAGCCGGTTTTAACTTTTCAAACATCGCTTCGGCAGGAACATTGCTCCACTCCTGCAGATAGTCATTGCAAGCATCGTTGCAAGTGCAAATATGCCAGTCTTCGGCACTGCCTTCGACAGCAATCATCCAGTAAAAATTGGGGTCATCGCCGCCAAAATCTACGCCTTCAAAATGAGACCTATGTTCAGGATTCCAGTATTCGTACACTTCAGCCCGCAAGCCAAACAGCGCCGCAAGGCTTTTAAAATACGGAACGGTCGCACCACCCTTTTTCCGGGCAACTCGAAAGATTTCTTCAAGACGCCTTGCGTCAGTAGACTGTTCAAGGCCTTTAATCGGAAACCCCAGCTCACGTTCCCATGTTTCGTAGGACGTCGTTTTTGCAGGACTAGATTCAAAGACAAGGTCGCACAAAATTTTGTACACCGCAGAAAAACCAAGAGAAAAACCTGCAAAAAGCTTCCACCAATTTCCGGCTTTACCCTTAAACCAGGCGAACCCGCGCGGCAGCAATCCCAAAAGGGCGCTTCGAAATTCTTCATTTTCATAATCAACGCCGTCACGCACGACATTATCACGCCTAGCAACATTCCAAACATTCAATTCTCGCAGAGCAACTACAGTAAGCGCAAATCGGCCAAACAAGATATTTTCGCGAACGACAAGCACATCGTAAGAGCCCGATTCTTTCGGCGCAACAAATTCAAGATACGCTTCGTCGTAATCAAGAATGGATAGTTCGGCAATCTGAGAAGGAGTCCCGTTGTCAGCCAAAACCTTGCACTTGTAATCAAAGCCCGATCCAAAGACATAGACCGAGCCACCTTGGTTTACACGCAGCGGACTTATTTGCTGAACCGAAAGCACTACACATCTCCGTTCAGAAGATTGATTCCACCAGCTTCAATTTTCGAAACTTCGGCAACCGGACTTTCACCAGAGAAATCCAAGTCCATTTCGAGCACCTGGACCTGGGAACCGCTTTTCGTCACCGACTGAATAAAGAAATTTTTCGCAGTAGAGTTCGACAGCACATGCAACCGCAACGTTTCGAAATCAACAGAAGTTCCAGGTTGCATTTTTTGCAAATACTGTTTAATCGCAGTCGTAACGCTTTCACGCACATACTGATTGTAAGGAGCTACCGACGCGGTAATCGTAACGGGAACCGGTGTCACCGCAAACACACGCACATCGGCAGTGACCGGTCTACGGGTATCATCTTCGATATAAGACTTCACTTCGGCAACTTGATCTTCCGTCGGCACGATGTTTGCAGAATTATAATTCGCCAAAGCGACGCTTACCGAGTTGGTTTCGGGCTGATTCGGAAAAATAAACGCGTCCGTAACAAATGAAAACTTCGTCGCCCAACCATAATAGTCGTTCGCGGCACCGCCATGCACAGGGTTTTGGATGCGATTCAAAAGGCGGGCACGATAGTCTTCCGCCAATTCACCCCACACCTGGATATTACCATCAACTTCAACAGGATCCGCAACACCACCGGATATCAACTCGGACACAACAGAGGCGACGCCAGCAACTGCACCATCCCTAAACGTCAAAGGCACGCCTTCGCCCAGATCAGAGTCCTTACCGACATCCAACGCAACAATAGGGATACCGACATGTTCAGAGTCAACCATAACATCATTAGGCACTTCATACTCAATCCCCGATTCCTCATCGACCAAAACAGTCCCCTGCGGAATCGTGACCGTAGAAACACCTTCTTCCAAAGTAACAGCAGCCGTTCCGGAAGATTTTAACGGCACCTTGTGCGGGATTCCGTATTCAGTACCAAAGCCTTCGAGAGCAGACACATCGCACGTAGAAACGAAGCGATTTTTCCAAATCCGTTTCGCAATCAAAATCACCATGTACAAGGCCCCGCCAAGCACATGCGCAAGAACCTTCAACACGGTCTTGCGCAACACTGTAGACTGGCCGAAAAACTGAATCGCCAAAGCATTTTCGACGATACGAATAAGTTCCTGTAAGCTCTTAAATTCCATCAGTAGCCATCCACTTTATTTCGTAAGCATAAGCGTCGTCATTACCATCAGGTCGATGAATAGTGACTGTGATATTCATCGTTTCTTCATCGGCGACTTCAGCTTTACAGCCGACAGACTTAGCAACGCCATCCTCAACCATCCACGACAGAGCTTCGGAAATCAGGTTTTCAACCGATCGTGCCGTCACCCCGGTCAGTTTTCCAGGAAAAGCCTCGTAAAGATACCCGCCAAGATTCCCTTTTTCAGAAAGGGCATCGCCCCACCATCCACCGACATTCGGTTTAAGATTCGCAACTTTGCCAAGATTACGTTCGCGGGCGTAAGTTCCAATCGATATCACGACAGCATTTTCAAGGCTGTCAGAAGTCAGCAAATCACCTTTGACTTCATCGAAGGCAAGGTCAAAATCACCAGAACTTCTGCGATACAAAGCAAGGTCGCTCATCGCAATAAAAATAAACAGCCCTTACATAGTAAAGGCCGATTTTGACACAAGATTTTTTAGCTACGAAAGCCCGCCCGTGTGCGTGGCGTCACCACCCTTCAAAGTTAACGGTACGGCATTGGCCTGTGCAGTCGGAGACCCAACCACAGACACTTCGTTCGGGAGCGCAGTAATCGTCACTTCGGCTCCCCGCACGTAGGTATCGATGGCGTTTGCCAACGCATCCGCAGCGGATTCAGGCGTATTTCCGTCTGTTTTCATTATCTCAATGAGAGACGCTTTGAGCGCCGACTTGTCGAGAGCCATTTACTAGCCTCCTGCAATGGGCGTGGGGGTACTCGGAGATCCAACAACAGCCGTCGGATGCATGTGCGTTTGAAGACTTATTCCGCCAGTTTCAACAACTTCTTCGGCAACTTCATTAACGCCAGCAACAACATCACCAGTGCCAAGCATTTTTCCACGAACAAGCAAATCAGACGCCACAATAAACTTTTTCCCGGAAGCCGGTACAGAAACAATAGACCCGTCATTTTTCAAGGTAATGCTGGATCCGAACGGCGAATGTACTCGTACTTCACCTTCTTTCAGGTCCGGGCATTCGCCCCGAGTAGATATAACCACACCGTTGTCGCGGGACCCGCCAATGAAAAGCGCAACGCCTTCCACATCACCTTTGGGGCGACTCGAAAAACCGAACTGCTGCAAAAATTCAACATTTCGGCGTCGTTCGCCTGCAACAAGCTCAATATCGGCCAACAGCTCACCGTTTTTGTAACGGCTAGCCGATATCACGCAACGGCCCACCATCAGGCGGAGCTTCGCCATCAACGGTTCAATCAAAGACTCGAAATTCATTTCCCTTGCACCGCCTTCTTGATAGACTTCCACGGATCTGCTTTAGGACTTTTAGCCGATTTTACCGCCTTGACCTTCTTGGATTCCGGCTGAGGCTCAAAAACTTCTGGCGGAACCAACGTCAAGTTCGTAACCTCACCAGAAGGTCCCCAGGAATATTCTACAGAAGACACAAGCAAATCAAGCGGAGTCTCAACGAAAAGCTCCGGAGCTTCGAACGAACAAATCACACCAGGAGTCCAAAGACCTGACGAATGTTCCCAGCCGTGAACCGTTGCGCGAAAACCCATCGATTTAGCCCTACGAACACGACATTCCCAATCTGCGCGGGCCTGCACCTTGTCCTTTTCGACAGCGTTCGAATCCACCACAATTAGCGGGCGATTTCGCGTAACGTCCGAATCCGAAGAAGTCGCTACCACCTTCTTTTTCGCCTTGCCGGTTCCATATACCGTGTAGGTCGAAAAACGGTCCACAAGCGAAAAATCCACGCTTGCCGCCATCAGGTTTTCGCCTTGCTTCAAGGCCGGTCCACGCGGACACGAATCAGGCTTTAACAGATACACTTTTCCCATGCCGTCGGAACAGCACAGGATTCCGCGTTCCCTGCAAAGCTTCGTGATCGTATCAAGCGCCTTGGCTCCAGGCTCGACGGAAAACTTCTGGAACGGACCGCCGACATCCACGCTCATGCGGTTCGAAAACGAAAGGCCAAAATTAGCGCACACGATGCGGATAATTTCGTCCATTTTCTTGTTTTCCCACTCCAGCGGGTTATCAATACAGCAATCGGCGATATCCGCAGAACATTCGCTTCCGGAAACGGTCAACGAATGCGAACCGGCCGAAAACGAGGTTGAAAGACGGTCCACAAACCCAGAAATCACCTTAGTCCCGTTGACGGCCACTTCAACAGAATCCCCAGGGAAAAGACGCACACGGCCGCCATCCGAATTCCTGGCAACCAAGGTGAGCGAAAAAGACGCCGCAATATGGTCAAGAGAACGAACCACGCGGGCATCCGTCCACTCCGAAAACTTACGGCCGTTGGCGAAAACCTCGATCATTTGGAAAGCACCCTCAAACTTTCGCGGATCATTACCAACGGGTCGCCGACATCGTTACGTTCCAGGATTTCGTCAACACGGTCTAGGCTACCGTAACAATCAAAGCATACCGAAAGAAAATCTCTGGTCCCGTTCAACGGCAATTCTACGACCACTGCAAGTTGCGACATTTCGTCACGCAAATACTTGAGTGCCGTCGCCTGCAGATCCATCAAAGTCGCGTAATCTTCGACAGAACCGGCCTGTTCGGCAGCATCATCAAAAACAGAACTGAGCGAATCCTGCATTTCACGGGCTTCTTCGACACTTTTGAAAGAGCAATCCACCACAGATCGGGCCGCCATTGCCGCAGCACTCATGAGCGCCAATCGGTCAACTTCAGAACTCAATTCATCCGCCGAAGAATAGGCGGAACCTCTTCGCTTAGCCATTATTAATTGCATCACGATCAGGCTTTCGTTTACGTATCCATTAGCGTCATCGTCAGACACCGTTTCTTTAGTCAACGTCAACAGATTTTGGATACGATTCGCAAAGTCTGCTGGAGACATCATAATTAGCCGAATGTTTTCGCGAATTCTCGAAAGCGTATTGACGAACGCAGAAACACTACGAATAGAACCACGCGCATTTTCAATATTGTCAAGCATCTTGGTGGTAGAAGCCGCCACCGAGTCAACAACAGATTTCGCCTTGCCCGCAATACTGAAAACTTCGGTAAACATCGACTTAGAAGAACTCAACGTCGAATCAGATTTACCTATTGCCGACCCGCGTAGATCCGCAACACTTTGCGCCTGTTTCTCGACATTCTGTTCCGGAACAAACGTAAGCTCACCTGAAATGAATTCCTGCTCAGCCTTTTTGAAAGAAAGACTGTACGCCGTGCAGCGAGCGTTCATGCGGCCATAATGCGGGTGAACGAACTCGAAAGTGCCTTCCTTGTTCAACGCCTCTTCCAAGCGTTCGCGCTTGGTTTCGCAATCCGCTCCAGTCAGGTAAATGTTGCAAGAAATCGAAAGAACCTTTTTACCGACATCTTCGTTTACATAACTATCAGAAAAAGGCAACGGCTTGGTCACGACTTCGCGACCACCGGAACTTGCAGTTTCTTCGACAAAAAACGGAACTCCGGCGTAGGAACCGCCGACACACTCGATAGTACCGCTAGGAGTATCGATAAGAACTTTGTGCAGAGAGTCTGCATATTCGTTACGCCAAGCCATCAGACACCCCCGAGAACATAGCCACGGGACCAGTCAAAGTCCCCCTGGTCTGGCGGAGTTACCTGAACCCCACGCGGCATATTTTTGAAATCGACCGCAAAGCGGTTGGTAGTGGTCGTGCGGGATTCGCGAACCGTCTGGGCAACAGAAGCCCCAAGGCTAGAGGACGAAGTTTCCGGAGCAGCAGAAGCCGACGAAATGTCACTAATTAATGGCTGGTCATCGCCTCCAAAAAGATTTCCTAAAACCGGAACACCTTTTAAAATTGATTTTATTCCAGAAACAGCCGACTTTACACTGCCAATAAAAGTGTCATAAAGAAGGTTTCCTATTTCAGAAATCCCAGTCTTAAACCCTTCCCACAGATCCGAAATAGCATCGGGCAAAACTTTGAAAAAATTCAGCCACGGGTCAACAAAAATCGACACAAACCCGTCCCACATCCATCCGGCTACAGCAATAAACTGGTTTCCAAAATCCTTGATCGCTCCCCACACATCGTCGACAATAAAGGATTTAAGCAAATCTAAATTGTCAATAATGCTGTAAATCGCATTTTTCCAGGCTACTATTCCAACTATTACTGCGCCTATACCCAACACAACAGGACCTGATATAACTCCTGCAGCAGCAATCAACGTAGGGACCAACGGAACTACAGCACCAACAATGGCCGTAACGCCACCCAAGATTGCCAACGTTCCTGGACCAATCATATCGACTAGCCCGACAATGACATCCAATACTTTTGGAATATAAGGAAGCCCCCCTTTAATAAAATCAGAAATAGACGTAATGACAAAACCAACCTGTTTTTTTATTTGAGGCCCGTCGTCTTTTATAAATCCTTCCACAGTTTTAAACAAATTCGTAAACACAGGAAACAAGTCTTCCATCAACGAAATTTTTATAGACTTGATAGCTCCATTTACGTCTTGCAAAGCGTCGTTAAATGCTTCAGCATCTTTCGCTCCTTGTTCGGAATACCCTGCTTTAGCAGAATCCAATTTTTTCTGCAAGGCTTCACCGCCTTCACCAAGCAACTCCGACATTCTAAGACCAGACTTGCCAAACAATTCTTGCGAAACAAAAGCCTTTTCTTCAGCAGAACCAAGTCTATTATAACCATTGGCAATTTCTTTTAAAAGAGAAGTAGAATCCTTGAATTTCGAAAGATCTTGCCCCCCAAGAATTGAATCAAAAACCTTAAAAGCCTTCGCATCTCCAGCACGAGCCCTGCCAAGATTCACATTGAATCGTTTAAGCGCACCATCCATTTCTTCTGTAGACATTCCAGCATGCCGCGCAGCATCGTCAAAAGCTTGGTAATCCTTAACAGACAAGCCAACCAAACGCGACGTCTTCGCTATCCTGTCACCTTCAGATGCATAAGTTTCAACGGCACCGACAAGACTTCCAAAGCCTTCCACGACTCGTTTCACGCCAGAAGTGAAATTGGAAAAAAGAGTCGACGCCGAAGCCAATCCCGTCAGTTTTTGCGAAAGATCTATTTTATTTTTAAGGTTATCTAACACTCCGCCCGTTTTTCCAAGCTCTGAGTTAAGTAGCTTGATACCGTTGGACGTCTTCACAAATGTATTGTTAGACAATAAATTTATAGATACATTTAAAATGGCCATGCAACAAAAATAATTGCACGACCATAAAAAAAACTTATTTTGGGAACAACTTTTTTTAACTCAGCTTGCAGGAGGCGCAAACAAAACTGGCCACCTAGAATAGCGAGTTTTATGAAGGAACATTGCCCAGAAAGCCCAAGCAAAGCCAGGGCCGCAATTTACCAAAGCCATCCAGGAAGACCCATAAAGGAAAGATTCCGGACGATCCCAAAACATCACCGCCAAGAAAAGGCTAAAAAATGCGCAAACGGCTACACCGACCACCCACACACTGGACGCACACTCGCCAATTTTGGTGTCGTAAAGACGCTTACCGTCAATCCAGTCATTACTCACATAGAATGTATAAAGATAATACGGGAGCAAAGCGAACACATAGACAATAAAATTGTCGGTCCATACAGGAGCCAAAATACCGGTCAAGAACAGAACGAACGGAATGACAGCGCAAAGCGTAAAAATTTTGCGTTTCGAGACGGCCTTTCCAACAACGTCCACATTCATGTCATTTACCGTTTTCATTTTAAGCCTCCCTACACCTACAATATATACAAAAATCATGTCAAAAACAAAAAAAAATGCGCAAAAATCGACTTTTCATTATTCCAAGTTGTAATAAAAAAGTGGCCAACAGGTCACTTTTTCGGACTAATCCATTTTGTGAATTTTTCAGCTGCTGTCAAGCTGAATTTGAACTCCTCGGCGTTAAGGTTCATTATTTGATCATACGACCAGTGAAAAACCCCCGCCAACGTCGCAAAACCGTCATCAAGACCTAATTTTCGCCAGGTTCGAAAAAAGGCTTGATTACCTTCACGAGAGCGCGGACGTCACGGGCATCCATATTGTCGACAACGCTTTCAGAAAGACCCGTTGCACAAGCGACAAGCTTAATTTGCGCATCTCCTTCACCCTTACTGTTTGAAACAGTACGGACGTCACGACCAAGAAAAGACTCCTTCACGGTCACGGTTTCAATTTTAGTGCCGTCAGCTTTGGTAACCGGCGTAATCAGTTTGTATTCCATATTTTTACTCCTTTTATGGGTTTAGTTGGTAAGCCGCGCCGAGGCCTCGATCCCCGCCGGAATGCGGTTAGCAATCAAGCTCGCCGCAATCCGTACCCAAGTAACGCGGATATAAGCCGTAGATAAGGCATCGAACTACGACTTTTGGTCATCTGCCGGTTTTCCGGAGAATTCAACCGTCACTTCGCCATCTTCGCAAGACTCGGTAATAGGAGCGCTACAACTTGCACCAGTCATAACGAACGTCTTTCCCTGAGGCTTTCTGAGCGTGATTGTAGCGTTCTTGATTTGCTGAAGTTCAACAATGTCAAGATCGCTCGTATCAGTCAAGGTGACAGAAATCTTGCTCGGGTTTTCGCCCACGCACTTGTAACCGTTGACAACTCCACCAGGACCGATAACCGGTTCATAGTGCTTGCCACCATATTCAATGTTCGGATGACCCTTCAAGTTGTAAATGAAACCATTTATCTTGAATTCGTACTCTCCGCCGACAACTTCAATTTCGTCCATCGTAATCCTCCTTAGTCATGAACAATTTTGGATTTCGAAATAAAGAACTGCTTGATCAGGTGTGCCGGAATCAAGAAATTCATCGCGTATTCATCTTCAGGGTCAAGCTCGACTACGACATTCGCGGCAAAACCTGCACTGTCGTAAACGAGACCTTTTTCTTCCCAGACCTTATAGCATTTGATGAGTTCCGCCTTGCCGAGAGACGGAGTCATCACCTGCTGCCCCTTGCCGAACTTACTGCCATCCGGGGCAAGTTTTGCTTGCGGATACTTCAAAGCTAAATAGTTGTTCCAGTCCCAACGCAAGTAGCTGAGAGTCAGAACCGTTTCGAGCTGCAAGAAGCTCTTATCCTGCACGCCCTGGGCATTACGCTTGTAAGTCGTCACAATGCGGCTGGTAAACACGCTACCGTCTTCAGCAGCAACCATCAGGGCACAGCCAGACTTGAGAAGGCGGTTATTGCCGTAGTAGTCCTCGCGGTCGTCGCGACGGGGTGCGACAACGCCAGCAACATCGTAATTGTGCAACGGCTTCGCCGGGTCGTTCAGTGCCTTGGGAGCCACACAGCCGAACAACGCGGAAGCTTTTTCGGCACCGGAAGTTGGGGACTTCGGCAATGCAGCAAGGACAATTTCCTGGGAATTTAGCGCGTTGGCCTTGTCCGTGTAATCAGTTTCGGCACCGCCATTGAGACTGAAGCACATCACGCCAGTCTGCTGGACAATCGCCGTCCAACGTTCGTCAAGCATTTCCTTGATGTAGTTGACGTTGTCGGTATCTGCAGAGCCGATAACGACCATGTTGAACCAGTTTCCGGAACAAGTTTCCTTGACACGTGCGTCTTCGTAAAGCGGATCAGCACCACCATTTGCCATTGCAGCAAGAGTGATGCCCAAACCACTCGGAAGGACTTCGCCCTGGTTGTGGTTCCAGCGAATATCGAGGCCGTTGCCACAAGCGCCGAGGTTCTTGGCAGTCAAGGTAACAACAGCTGCATCTGCGGTTGCCGTAACGGGCAAGTTTATCTTCGCATTGATAGCTGCGGCAACCTTCGTAGCGACGTTTGCTGCAGAATCACCTGCAGAGACATTCACCGGGCAAGTCTGTCCGGAAATCATCAGACGGACGGTTCCACCAGCAGCAAGTTTCGGAGTTTCTTCCGCACCTTCGATTTCGAAAGTCAAGGAACCCTCGGCCGCATCAGCGGTCGAATCGTCCGCCACAGGAAGGGCCCAAAGTTCACTCGACTTGGTATTCTTGCGGAAGGCCTTGCACATCAAGGCAAGCTGCGAGCCAGAACCAAACAAGGCGTCAGCCTGTTCGTCGCTAGTAATGAGAGTAAGGGAACCGTTCTCGCTCATCTTGGAACGGAGCGGCTGGCCAACAATCAAGTTTTTCCAAGGCATCGCACCGGACTTGGCAGACATGGAGCCACCGAATTCCGTAGCGAAGATTGGATACATATTATCGGCAGGAATTTGTTCAAAAGAAATACTCATTTCTTAGTTCCCTGCGGAATTATCCGCTGTTTCGGCTTCGGCCTGTTCGCCAGGTCTCAGCACAGTTTGAAAATCCATAGACTGACTACCAGTCTTAATCGAGTTGTTCGCACGCAAGAAATCTTTTGTGGCAGCGGACCTGTCGATTTTCGCAGTGAAAGAAACCTCAAAGGTAAGCGTAGCCGCACCTCTTGTAGCTTCAGAGCGAACCGAAAGATTATTAACGTAAGAACGCAAGACGCATTTTGTCACAAGTCCTTGATAGGGCCCCTCCCAATACGGGCAAGGGTCTATCACGGCAGCAACAGCTTGCATGGTATCGTCCAGAAAATCATTCAAATCAGATACGGAACTAACGCCTTCAATATTACTTTCGCAGTCCAAAAAACTACGGGCATAAATATCGATACGCAGTTCCGATTTTGCAAAATAAAAACGGGGACTGGTGCTTTTATCGTCAAAATCAATGTTAGGCACATTGACTATGATAAACGATTCCTCGTCCGGATAGGCCTTCATTTCGCGAGATGCAGAAACATTCTGGCCTATACCGAAAAGGTTTGCAGCCTTCAAAGAATCAACAACGGCATGGCGAAAATCCTTGATGCAATTCAAAGTCCTTGGCGTCACGCTCATTTCGATTCCTCCAGGCTATAAACAACGGTCCCGTCTTTTTCAAACACAAAATCAATAGCAGAAAGTTTCATCGCACGATGAAACGGCGTAGAGCCCAACGTAAACACGTCGCCCTTGCGCGGTTTCGAATCAGGGAGATCCGAAGACCGCACAAACAGGCGCGGAGTATGGGCAATCACCGAAACTTCACCAACGCTTTCATTGGACAACCCCGGCGTATCAAACAAGCCCTTCATCTGGTAACTTGCGCCACCGCGAGTCAGGGTCACGACCTCGCCGAATTCATTCTCGTTAAAGAACGAATCGTTGAGGTCTTGCATGAGGTCGTCCTTGAAAGACATCGTATTTCCTTAGGCGATAGTCGCTACACAGGTTGCATCAATCTGTTCGCAGATCGGAAGCGGAGCGGAACGGAGACGCAGCCACTGAGTGGACGGGTCCTTTTCGTACCAGGTGTCTGCAGCGAATTCACCTTCGAACCAGCCGATATCGTTGTCGCCAACGATACCACGGTGCAAGGTGGCCTGCATTTCGTCACTGAGTATGAGGACGCCGTTAGCCGGAATGATAGACACCTTGTCGCCAGCAGCATTCTTGAAAACTTCGTCGTAGCGCCAAACACGCAGACCGCCAATGACGCCAACAAGACGGGCACCAATGCCTTCCATCTTGAAGTTCATGGCAGCGCGGACACCGTCAAGATTCTTCGTGTCCAAATCTTTCATGAACTTGGTATTCTTCTGAATCTTAGCATGAGCGGTCTTGCCAAGAATAACGTCCGTCGCGGTCAAACCGGAATCTTCGTTGATAAGGGTTGCCATATCATCGAGGTCAGTGGAAATTCCGTCGTAGCTTGCGCCCCATTCCTTCGTCAGCACGTGGGAAGAAGAACGGCCGAGATCAACGGAATCAATTTTCTTGCCATCCTTGTCGGTAATGTCGAACTTACCGCCGAAGAAACCATCAGAGATGATCTTTTCGACAGTGCGATAGACACGGTTCTTAAGATCCTTGAGATCACGACCGGCAAGTTCTGCAGCACGCACACTGGGGCTGACAGCCTTGCCCGCATAAACCGTCTGTTCGCCAGGCAGACGCTTGAGGCAGTCGAAAGCATGGGTCGGGCGCTTGAGTTCGATGCCATAGGCATGAACGAAACGGGACTTGTAACCGCTACGATGAGACACGGTGGCAGAATCGCCATCGCGGACAAACGGTGCAAGCGTCTGGGAGCCTTCCACGAAGTCGATCATGATGTCGCGCGTCTGGTGATCGAGAGGCTTGAAGAAAGAAGCAAGAAAACGACGGGAATCCTTGTCATTGTTAACTGCAAGGGTAAGTTCCTTGGCATCGGTAACGTCAACAGTAACAGCCATATTGACACCTCCTTAGACGCAAGCCTTGGCAAAGACGCCAATCTTGCGAAGTTTGACCTTGAAATTGTTGATAGACTGACCTTCCTTGAAAATCAGTTCAGCCTGATTGAATTCACCACAGAACGCAGCGAGTTTAGTTTCGCCAGGAGCGGCATCTTCAAGAAGAACAGCGGCCGGTTCCTGAAGAGCGGCCGTACCGCTTCCGGAATCCACGATTTCGAAACGTTCGTCACCGACATCTTCGCCGACAACTTCAACAGCAACATCGCCGGCTTCAACACCAGCACCACCGCCAACAGTAACGACGATTTCCATGTCGTTGCCAGCCTTGCCAGCAGTCTTCCATTCGATAGAAAGCTTGCCATCACTATTGGTTGCCGCAACGATGTTTTTCAAAGTGTTGTCGGCATTGATTGCAGCCTTGATTCCAGCGACTTCGGTTGCGAGAGTCGTAGAAGCAGTCGTGTAGGTCACTTCCTTGCCATCCACAGCAACCTTGATAGACTTGCTTGCAACCGGCGTGCCGGTGAAAGTCACAGACTTCTTAGCCTTGGTGGCAGAAGCTGCAACACCGTTAGAAGCAAGAACCGTTCCCGCCTTGAGCTCGCTGTCACCAGCAATGGTAACAGCCTCGCGAACGATCGGGTAATCGCCCGCGATCAGCTTTTCGTATTCAGTAGTTTGAGCCTGATACATGTTTACTCCTTGTTACTTCATTCCGCGAGCGAACGCTTCGTGAATAGCCTTCTTTTCCGCTTCTTCAGCTCCTTCAGCAGACTTCGCTCCGCCCTCGATGCTGTTCGCGGCAGCAGATTCTGCCTCAAGACCCTTTTGAATGGCAAGCTTCTGCGCGTCGGTAAGATTTGCATCCGCGGCAGGCGCGTTTGCAACCTTCGACTTGAGATCGTCACGTTCAGCAGAAACCTTCTTCAAGTCTTCGGCCTGGGCGACAAGTTTTTCCTTGGCCTTCGAGAGGGCGAATTCCGTAGCTTCGGCAACGGTCTTATCACCATCGATAAACCTAGCCTTGTCTTCGGCAGAAATTTCGAGTCCTTCAAAGACACCTTCGATGGAAGCGACGCGAGCCTTGTAATCGGCGACAGCCTGGGCCTTCACGGCTTCCATATCAACAGCCTCGGGCTTTCCACCTTCGGCACCCTTAACGTTAGTAGCCATTGCGGCACCTCCATTAAAATTCAGTCCATTGCTTTTCATATTCTCACAGACTTCGTCAATGGACATTACTCCATCTGCAAGGTTTGCGGCAACAGCCTTGTCACCGATAAACACGCCTCCTTGGCCGAAGTTCTGTTTCACATCTTCTGCCGTGGTGCCGCGATTGCGAGCAACAGCATCAATGAACACTTCAGCGAGGGAGTTCAATTCTTCTTTGATAAGTTTCAAGCCTTCCGGATCATCCGGATTGGGATCCTTGTTTTTACTCAAATCGGAAACTACCACCTGGGTTTCCAGGATAGATTCCTTGATTTTCGTAAATGCGCATAGCACACCGATAGACCCGAGAGTTCCATTGCTTGCTGTGAAAACCTTTTCGCAGCTGGAGCCGAGCCAATAGGCAGCGGAACACATCATGCCACCCGTGCGAGCCACGATGCCGTAAGGCTTGCTACCACGAGCGTTGAAAATTTTGTCGGACAGGTCAGCGCATCCGCCAACTTCACCGCCGGGACTATTGATATCGAACAAGATTCCCTTTACGTCATCATCGGCCATACACTTATCGAATGCAGCCTCGATGCTATTGTAGGTATCCTCACCAAACCAATACGACCAAAAGTCGCTACGATAAGACAGCGCACCGTCAACGTGAATAACTGCAATACCGTCTTCGCGAAAGGTAATATTGTTCACAAGGTCGATTTCGCCGTCAGGCTTCCGCGAACCTTTCCAATTTCCTTTTTCATCAAAATAATTAATATCAGAAGACGCAAGAACATCGGCATCTTCCTTACGGATTGCAAGTCGAGCAGACAAAATCTTATTTACAAATGTTTTGCTCATTTATCAGAATCCTTTTCACCATCTTCAACGGTAGTCGTGCTTACATTCTCACTTTTGTTCACAGAACCCGGTTCCGGCAATCCACGCTCTTCGCGCATCAGTTTTTCTTCAGCCAGTTCATCAACGACTCGCTCGTAAGAACCTCCGGTAACAGAAGTAACGGCCGCACTACGGCTCATGTACTGTTCGTCAACCTGCATCTTCATAGCCTGAGTTTCTTTCAGCGGATCAAGGAGGAATGCCGAATCACCAATCCACGAACAACGGCTCCACATCATACGTTCCAGTTCATCCTTCATGAAATTCGGAACATCAATCATCCCGACAAGGACAGCCTGGTAAAGCCATTTTTCATAAATGGGCTGGCAAAAATCAGCAACAAAATTTTTCTTTATTCTATTGAAGGTCTTTTTTGATTCCAGAAGAGCTGCGCGGACCGCGTTATAGCTCGAATTGAATTGTTTCAAAACGACTTCGTAACTCACGCCAATCCTTGCGGCAGCTTCGCAAAAAATCGAATCAACAAAAGGCTTGTAATTTACATTCGGCCTTTCAGACTTCGCCAGGTTCATTTTGTAACCGAAAGGCAGCTCGACAATTCCGCCAGAACTCATTTCAATCGGAGTTTTCGGACCTGCATAATCGCCAACCTTTTCTTCGTCCGGAACATTTCCTTCAAGTTCCGGAGTTTCATCCGGATTATTGTTTTCAAGGAACACTGTAAATAACGCACTAACTACGGCGGCGATCAACTCCGCATCCTGGTAGCGTTCTTGCTGTTTTACCTGACGAATAATCGGAGCCAACGCAGATACACCTCGCCGTTGGTCTGTACGATCAGCAGTAAAACAATGAATTACGTTCGGATATCCAAACGAGTCAAACGCAGGAACTCGCACCGTCTCGAGCGACGCAATGTAATCGTCAATGTTGTACGGCGGGATCTTCGTGAAGTGATAAGCAACAGCAGCACCGTTCTTATCGACTTCGATACCCTGAGCCAATCGCTGCGTATCCATTTCGTAAAACGGATTCTGGCAACGGTCAGCTTCAAGCAGCTTGATACGCATTCCAAAAGGATTCGCTTTGCGGTCATACTGAGTCAACGCAAAAGCATCTCCGGTCACAAGCTGAGTTTTTAACGCCAAAGACTGAAGTTCATGGAAATCAGCCTTCTTTTCTGTATCGCATTTCTTGGAAGACGCCCAAAGCCCAAAAAGAGCCTGGACTTTCTTTTCCCACGCATGCGCCTTCTTTCGGTCGATGCCAAGAAGATCTTGAGGAATAACCGGACGAAGCTTTAGCCCAGTTCCAACCACATTAATGTCAAGGGTATTGATAAGCGCACCGGAAAAAGCCGAATTCTGGTAGAGGCTTCGAGCCCGAAGCATCAACGTTTCCCGATCGACAGAAATATCTCGGTCAGCAGACCCCTTGGACACGTTAAAAGTCTTCAGAGCCTCATTTGCAAAAGAAGCGCCATACCATGCAAGACCGCGTTGGCCATATCCACGAATCATCTTAGAAGACATGGGCAATCACACTCCTCACACGCGGTTTTCCTGAATGCGCCCCGTTCTGCGCGGCTTCAAGCCTGTTGGACCATTTTTCCAAACCTTTTTCAATTTCTGCGATATTGGCCCTGGTCATCGAGCGGCCGCCAATGGAATATGACTGGGACTTCAGTACGGCAGAAAGCGCCGACTGATACTCGGATACCATTTGACGACATAGTTCTACAGGGTATTTCATTTCAATCAACAAAATAGCCCATTCAAAAGCCCAAAAAGTGAAAAAGGGAACATCTTTTTTTTAGGCTATTTTGCCGTAGCCATCGCCTTTTTCAGGGCATCGTCGAACATTTTCGGCAATTCCTTTGCTGCCGTATCCTGGACAATCTTCTCAAAATCCCACCTTTTCTTGACATTTGCCGTCGGAACGCCCACATAAAGGAACTTCAAGTCCTTGCGATTCGCCTTGTCCCTTACGGCAATCATCATCTGCCCCTTCTTATTCTGCATCACGAACGGATGAGGCGTGGCCACGTGGGCCTTCGTCTTTAGCGGATGTGAATCGGCATATTTGAGCAAGTTGCCAGGCTTTTGCGACTGCTTGATCTTTCCGGATTGCGTCCGGTAATCCTTGAGGCCACCATTCTTGAGCGGAACCATAAGAACCTTGCTGTGCTCGGGCTCCTTTTTCCCACCTTTCGTGTTGATGTACATCCAGTCTTTCGGGAAAGAGACCTCTGCAGTCAGCTTTTCCTTGGTCGCCTTCTTTACGGTAACGGCCTTCGGCAGGTTGGTATTCCTGACGGTAAAACTCTTCTTGTATTCATCGATAAGGTTCGAACGGGCCTTGAATGCCGTATTGTTCAATGCGACAGATGCCGCAAACTTTACCTGCTTTATGTTTTTCTGGATTTCTTTTTCCAGCGTTTTCGCCAGATCTTTCAGAGAACAACGTACCGTACTCATAGGTTAACCCCCTTTGAAATGAGTTTCATGCCTGATTTATGCTTTGCAGGCGCATTAGGATTCCGCAAGAACTTCCTCCCTTCAGCAGCAAACTTGTCAACATCGATACCCGTAATGTTCAAGGCACCACGTGCATAGTTCCTGATGTCGAGAGCCTCGTTTCTTTGGCGAATTTTCTTGTAAGCCCACACAAGGACTCCACGGACCCATTTTTTATAGCGCTTTTCGGCCGTAAGCTGCGCGAAATATTCCTGGTTGTATTCTTCAGGTCTTGCCGGGAAATGGCAGTATCCAGGTCCAGGACGTTCAATCGATAGCCAATCGTACAACTGGTCCTTGGCAATGTCTACACCGACATTTACGATAGACGCATTATAGACAAGGCTCTTTTTTGTCTTTTGCGGTCGAGTTACCAACGGCCGAGCAAGTCCAGCCTTACCCACACAGGCAAAAACATTTCTACGCTCGCGCTTGGCCGTATAGCGGTAGACATCATCCGTATGGTGACCACCCGAGTCAATCAGCGAAGCCGCAACATAAAGGCTTTCGCCAAGCGAGTTCTCGTATGCTGCAAATAAAACGGAGTCCAGGGCATCCCACACAGCTTGCTCAGACGGATTCCCGATAAGAATCTTTTTCGTTATACCCCAATTTTCAAGACCTCGGCCCCAGCCAATCACCTCGACTTCGATACGGTCATCCTGAACGTCTGCGCCTGCAGTCAATACCACAGTCCCATCCGGGACTTCGGCCTCGTAACCTTCACAGCGACTCATAAGTCCGTTCGGGTCCACAACCTTGCCGTCTTCGAGACTCCAAGCCTGGCCAAGGACGTTGTTGGTGAACGATTTCATCTTGTTCACGTCGCCCTTCGCCTTCAGGAAATCCTTGACGGCATCTTCCCAGGAATACCATCCCAAAGGAGAATAGAGCGCATTGATGCCAAAGCTCGGATATTCGCCGTCCGGATTTTCGGCCACCCATTGTCCGAGCGCCATTAGTTCGGTCTTGTGATATTCGCCATATTCTTCGCCGCAATGAGGGCACTTCATGCGCACGGTATATGGCAGGTTCCTGCCTTCAGCATCGCAATCCCAGACAATGTTAGCCCATTCCCACTTATGCAATACACCGCAATGCGGGCACGGCACCTGATAATGCCGCTGGTCGCCATGTTCAAACATTTCGGTAATGCGGCACTCACCCTCGATGCCAGGAGTAGAGTTCCAGAACAGCTTGCGGCGCGGGAAGTTCGTTGTGCGCCGGCGGGCAAGTTCGCACGGGTCGCCCTGGCCACCGCAATCTTTCGGATATTCCGAAATTTCGTCACACAACGAAATTGCAAAAGGAGCCGAACGGAAATTCGAAGGACTGTTGCTCCATCCGGTTGTTAGCACACCTCCAGGGAATTCCTTGATGTACATTTCGTCGCCATAGAACAAATCGTCCATTCCCATCGCTGTAATAGCAGGGTTCACGCGTTGCTTCAAAAAACGCTTGGCGGTCTGCTCTGTCGTCTGGAACATGCCAATCGGCGAAGGACAATGCTTGATGTAATAAAGCGCCGTGTTAATCAGAACTTCGGTGCCACCAATTTGCGACCCCTTCATGAAGACAACGTCCGTCGCGGAGCTTTGCGGCGACAGTTCATCCATGATTTCCACAAGGTAAGGCGTGCGGGCATTGCTCCACCGACCCGGTTCACTCGATGCCGTTCCCGCCAAAATGCGGTACTTTTCGGCCCACTGGCTGATTGTCATGTCCGGAGGCGGGCGAAGACCGGCCAGCAGATTTTCGAGTACATGGTCGATATTGGCCTTGAACGCAGGCGACAGTATGTCCTTCTGGTCATCCATCCAGGATGTTTTCCTCGGTTTTTTCAGTCAGGTCTCGAAGCGCGGCAAGGCAGGCCTTGCGAATCTTTTCGCCAACAGCATGATCGGCACCGGCCGTCACCGCTGTAATCTTGTCGGCGTCGACTCCGGCGTTCGACATCGCTTCCTTGAAATACCCGACGACTTCAGGCGCGAGCCGCGCATAAACGGTCATAATCTTGTCTTGGATATTGGCACCGAGCTGGTAGGCGGCAATTGCCGCTTGCTGTTTCGGCACGAGACGGCCTTCCATCTCATCTGACTTGAGTTTCATCAGCTTTGCCTGGTAAAACTCCTTTTGAGCCTTCGACGTGGCGAGGTCGGCACGCTCGGCAAGAGCTTCGCCAAGGTCGAACGGGTCACCGTCACCAACACTTGGCGGAGGCGTGCCGAGGCCGACATCGAACTCGCGACGATGCGCGACGGCCTGCGCGGTCATATTGTCGAATCCGGACGCCATCTGCGCTCTTGTCGGAGTCGTAATGTGCCGGCGGTCCCGCTTATTGAAGAATTGCTTCGGAGTGATTTCCCTGTGGAAGCATTCCTTGCCCTCTGAATTTTCAAACGTATCGATGCGGCCGTTCAGTTTAGCCTTGGAAATCGCCGGAGCGGTCACTCCGATTATATCCTTGATCTTATTGCCAGAAACCAAGTCGCAGTCAGGGTATGCGTGTTGTGAGTGTCTGTAGAACATGCCCACAAAATAAACGCATTAACCGCAGAATAAACCAAAAAGGAAACATCTTTTAAAGAGGCGTGCGGACGCTCTGTGAACCCAACTGAAAAAATCAAATAAACGCCGAGCGCGGCGCGTCGGACTCACCCCATTTGAGCCACCCCAGCTTAGCAACCCTTTTTGACGGGGGGCCTACCCCGACGGGGGTGGGTACAACACCAGACCAAAATGCAAGCGAAACCAAAAGTAATACTTAACATAAACCATTAACCGCCCACCCAAAAACAAAAGTTAAAAAGCAACAGCCGAACACCACGCAAAGCCTTATTCTACAAGGATTTCAAGCCATTTAACGGTTAAATAATGTAGGTTAATTATTTAACTAGTCAAGGTTAATCGGGCCGTGCAACATCACGGATAGGAGGCACCCGCCCGACAAAACAAGCGCCAAGAAAGGCTGTTAACCCAAAAGCGGCAGGCGGGCCACGAGACGATTGCCAGGTTAAATCTCGCACACCGCACCCCATCGCCAGCCCTGCCCACGGCCCCGCCGCGCGGCCCACAGCGCTCTGTTTGGGCTGCCGGCATACGAGAATGCCCACGACGCGGCAAACGGCCCAGAGCGCGCGTAGAAGCCTTCAATCCATCATAAGGAATCGATGGTGCCCGCGAACATATTGGCTGCCACAGCGCACGGATATGCGCGACGATTGGCCACGACTCTCGCATACACGAATGGCCGATACCATGCGACAATGCCCAAAATGCGCGAAATTCGCGAAAGCGTTTGTGTTAAGTAGAGAAATAAAAGTAATTTAAGTATGCTTAAAACATACTCTGAAAACATACACTGAAAAGTGTGCTTACTCTTACTATATACTTTATAGTAATAAATTAGAATGTATTTATAGATAAAAAAGGAAGTGTAATATAGCACTTTTCTCTTTTTGGTTCTTTTTCTCTTTTTTGAGGAAAATTACATTTAGCAACATCCGCAAAGGAGGCGTCATGGACGCAGTCAGAAAACCGAGCGTAGAAACGCTCGTTAAAATCGGAAAATTCGAATTGACGGTGGTCGCTTACAGGGCTATTACCGAAGCCGAAGCAAAGATGGCTGCAAGGCAATATCTGGCAAACACTAAAAGCCGGTCATATCCAAAGACCGGCAAGGGCAAAATAGTGACGATTATCGGGCACGACGGGCTCTAGGCGCTCCAGCCGAAGATAGCCTTCGAGATGAGCTTCATCGCGTTCAGGGACGATTCTTGCGCTTTTAGCGTTTCACGGACAATCTCTTCGAACTCTGTCTGCTCGATGGTGTGATAAGTCGGACCGGTTTCAGCCTGTTCTTCGATTTTTGTAATGATTTTCTTTGCCATGCCTTTAATATAGATTCGACCAGCTGCATCCGTCGCGCAAAAGTAACAAGTTATTTTTACGGGCAAAAAGAAAGGCCCGGAGAGCAATCCGGGCTTTTTGGCACCGCCGACCAGCAGTGGCGGTCAGAACAAGCGATTATTTTGATTCTGACTTTTCTTCTATCGGCGCGTTTTCCTTTGCTTCAGCAAAATTTATCGACGGCAGCATAACCGGCTTTAATCCAGCCTGTAGCGTTATATTCGATATCATCGCCCTTAAATAAGGGAAAGCAATGGCAGGCGCATTCACTCTTGGAAAATGCGAGGCGATGAACGTTTCGTCTATTTCGCCATCTATAACATTGAAAGGATAAATCACCTCAGTAAAAAGATCGTATCGTGGATCATTCAATGTAAGATCAAAGCACACAAAAAACCGTTTATTTTCGATGTCAAACGAATTCTTTATGTCAAGAGAAAACTTTCCTTCTGGCAAGGCCTCACCTATTTGAACCTCTTTTCTGTCGATGGAAAGTCTGTTTACGCACCATTGTCCAATAGACATTTTCATTATGCGGCCACTCCGTAAAATTTACTCTCTTCAGAAAACACACGAACACAGGTGTCACAAGAAGGAGTAGACACGTTCAAATATTCGTAAGCCTCGTTCTCTTTAGAATCTACGATTTCCTTGAAACCATATTTTTCTTCGAGCATCTTGCAATAAGCCTCCGGCGTAAAACTGTCGAAGTATTTCTTCATCGCAATTCTCATTTTTTCAAGTTTCGTCATACGACTCTTCCTGTTTTAACAATTCTTGTGTTTGTTATGCAGTTGCTATCTCTTACAGAACAAATCGTGCAATTCGGCGCGCTTCCACGGATGTCCAAAATTCTATCATCAGGTTTAAGCTTAACATATTTTCTCGCTTTTACTACCTTAACATCAACATTTGACATTTCGTTTAGAACATATCCGTCAGCATATTTCCCGTAATTCTTTCCTGCCCGCCTGATCTTCTCATTAAAACTTTCTCTAAATTCATTAAAGAAACACAGGTCGTCAACATTGTCTAAGTCAATAAGATTATCATCTTCAACACGTAAAATCGACTCGATTACGGCAAAAATTTCATATTTATTTCTTTTAGTTTTGTTGTCCCAAGAATTGCATATAGCCCAACCTTCCGCATCTTCCTTTGGATCAGAAATTCCACCTAGAAAGAAATAGACTCCATCTCCAAGCCATTCACCTTCAGACTTAGACATCAAGAATCCTTCTTCACGAATACTTATCGCAGCATCATTACTGGTACCATGATAAGCTTCAAATTGTGCCATATGCCTTCATTGTTAATGTTAAACACTTTTACAAACAAATATACAAACTTAAGCAACGTTAAACCACGTTTTACGTTAATCTACAATAGATTATCGTAAAAAATAACAATTTCGTAAAGAAACAACATTCTATTTCCCGTTTTTTGTAAGAAATAAATTATAAAAATTGTCAAAATATATATTGACAATAGTTAAAATATAATGTATATTATAGACATGGAAATCAAAGTGAAAGAGATGATAAAGCTTCTTGAATCGAACGGATTCCGGCAAGTCAGGTCAAAGGGTTCGCACTTCCGCTACGCTGACGACAAGGGACACAAGGTCACGATACCGGCAGGGCACGGAATGAACGAAACCTTGAAGCCTGGGACGGCAAAGTCGATAAAGAAGCAGGCGGGGCTGAAATAGGCCCCTCCCCTCTCTTTGAAAAGTACACAAGACGAAGACGAACAATTAGAAGACGAGGTATAAGATGTACTACACTGCAAAACTCACCAAGGAAAAGGATGGTGGCTACTCCGTAAGCTTTCCCGATCTGGACGGATGCTTTACGCAGGGCGACACCCTTGAAGAAGCGCTCGCAATGGCGAACGAGGCGATGGAGCTCACCCTCGAAGACGTGTTCGACGGAGACCCGCTGCCGGAATGCAAGACAAAGGCCAACGAAAAGAAGGGGCTCTACCGCATCGACGTGGACCCCGAACTCGCTATTGCGCTCCAAGTGGCCGCAGCTCGCGGCAAGGTGCCGCAGGCAACGGTCGCCCGCGAAATGGGCATGACCAAGCAGGCCTACCAGCGACTCGAAGACCCGAAGGCGAACCTGAGCGTCAAGATGCTCAAGCGCATCGCCGAAAGCATGGGCAAGCGCCTGGAAGTCCAGTTCGTGTAACTCGCGCCACACACAAAAAAAAGCCCGGAACAATCCGGGCTTTTTGTTTATGTAAAATTATCTGCGACGGAACCCCACGAGAAAATGTTCGCCGTCCATCGTTTATACCATGGAACATGTTTGACATGTTCCGACTTGCCCATCTGGACGCACGCGTCATTCCAGGCGATAAGGCCGAGCGCGTTGAGATTCGCATTGCACTTTCCATCAAATTCGACAAACTTCGATTTCAAAGACTGGAGTTCCTCCACGGATGCAGTCGGCCGAATCCTCGCAAACTCGGCAAAGAAACCGTTGTATCCTTCATACATCGATTTCCAGAACCCGGTGCAGCCTTTAATATTCAGCACAACGTCGAAAACAAGCGAGATTGATCCGACAACATTCAAGACTGCAGAAACGGCCTTGTAATCTCCGGAAAACACAAAGCCGGAGAACCATATCGAAACGAGCGAAACTATCGCAAGAGACACGTTGAGTTTCGAGAAAAACGCATACCTGTAACTAGCGTAGTTCATCGCAATGCGGCAGCAGCTTTCTATTTCCCATTCGACATCAGATTTTTTCATATTACCTACTTTGGAAGTGGCGGATATTTTGTACCAGGACCAGACTCGTTATTTTTACCCATAACTTCACTCCTTTAAAAATAGGTTAATTCGGTTAACGCGGTTTCGGAAAAGTAACAACTAAAAAATGTTGACGGGTTTGGTGGACGGGAGCAGGCGCTCGACTTCCTGGCGGACGATGTCCTTGACCTGCTCCTTGGGGACGAGGCCTTTTTTCATAAAGTCTTCCATGAGCTGTTCGCGGAAGCCTTCGATAACTTCCGGATTCGCCTTCACGAACTCGGGAGGCAGCACGGAAGCGGGCTGTTGGGGCTTGCTGGAAACGCCGAAGAGGGTTTCGGTGGATGCGCCGGCCTGCAGTAGTTTAATGACTGCGTTAAAAGACGGTCTAGCCCCATTACTTTCTTTCGGCCACGCCCATTTATAAACGCCATTTTCGCTTATACCGGCCAACTTGGCAATAGAAGGAACATCTAGGTTCAGTTCTTTTTTTAGAGCCTCAATATTAATTCTATGTAAAAATTCGTTATCCATACCCTAAAAATAGAGTATTATCGGCATTTGATAAAAAAAATATCAAAAAAAAATAAAAAAACTATTGACTTTATCGTTTTGTGATTGTATTTTTATCACAAAATGATTCTTTATCATCGGAATATGATAAATTTGGTTTAAAGCATAAAGGACTTTAAAATGGCAGAATCAATTCAAGTCAAGTTGCCGCCGGAAATGACAAAGATTTTTGCGGACATAAAGGTAGAACGGGCCGCCAAGTTCGAACCGCTTTCAAATGTCAGTATAGTCATTGACGCCGTCAAAGCAATGCACTCCAAAATCAAGGAGCAGCAGTAATGGCATGGCTCGCAACCGCAATTCAATCGCACAATTCGTGAGTTTCGATATGGCAGCAATGGCAGTACACATTCAGGGCATGACAGACGCGCAACTTGGCGCTTGGTTCAGAAAGGCAGTGATTGACTGCTGCTCCGGCTGCATTGATCCCAAGACCGATTGTTACATAAAAGAACAGTATCAAAAGTCACTTGAAAGAATGCAGAAAAAGCAAAACGAAAATGCATTCAATTACCAAAACCGCCTTGCACGCCGCAACGCAGAAACTTACGACCAAGAAACCGCCTCAGGTAATCACCACAACCCTGACCAAATAAGCACAAACGACCAGGCCGGTAATCCGCCAACACGGGAGTCCGAAACCCGTGGGCCACAAACGGACAACAATTTAGCTGAAAGCGCAACGCGCACCTCAGAGGCCGTCAAGGCCTTGGCAGATGGGGATATCCGCGAGGTTCGGGAAAGCCGGCGCACGGGGGGCACTCCTAAGGGGTTTAAGAGAGAAACGGCCACTAGCCAGGCCGAAACGCCCTCCGTGCGTTCCCCGGACCTGTTCGGCGAAGGCGAGAAGAAGCCCTACGGCACTTGCAAGAACGTGCTCCTTTCCGATGCCGACGGCCACCACCTCCGCGAGGTGTACGGCCAGGACCTCGCCACCGCCATCGAGATTCTCGACTCCGCGCTGGAGAACAACCCGAAACTCAAGAAGCGTTACAAGAACCACGCCGCAGTGCTGCGCTACGGCAACTGGGTGTGGCAGGAAGTCCAGAAGATCAAGGAGCGCCAGGTCCGCCTGGAAACCGCCGAAATCAACAAGAAGGCCGCCGAGAAACGTGCCGCGAACGGCGACGGCCGCACATTCAAGCAGAAGGACAGCGACGACCGCAACGAATGGCTCCGCACGTCCATGTTCACAAACGAGGCTGCAAATGGATAAGAAAGTAACCCCAAAAAAGACCACGAAGAACGCAGAAGAAACCATCATTCATCCAGTCAGGGCTCTTGACGCCGACGGAAACACGATGTACCAGACATTCTCCTGCGATTTCTGCGGAGAAGTCAACGAATACCTAAAGAAAACTATTCTCGAAACACAAAGCTCAAGCAGCAGATTTTTCAATCGTCGTTTCTTCATCTGTGAAAAATGTTCTTGCGACATCATCGCAAAAGCGGCCAACCGCGATCCGATTATTCGCCGTTGCAACAAAGGATAACTATGTCAAACGCCCAGGAACAGGTAAACACGCTCGCCAAGGCGCTCAGGCTGCAGGTCATCGAGGCGCTGGTGAAAATCGACCGCGTGAAGTACGGTGCGCCCAAGATCGAGGGCGAGGAACTCTTCTTCACGGTCAAGAGCATCGATGCGCTCCCCTGCTGCACGGCACAGCTGCGCAGGCTTTTCGAGGACGCGCACGATTATCACAACGATATCGGGATGTTCCCGCACGCCGCGACAATCGGCGACCTGGAATACTGCTGCAGGCACCGCACTATCGGCTACAGCAGCAGCCAGCACGTGCCCAACTCGTGGCTCCCGAAAAAGCAGGATGCCGACCTGCGCACGCTGCCGGCATTCAGGCAGCTCGCAAACATCTACCGTCCGCTCATCGCGGCAGGCAAGCGCATCTTGCCGCCGGTTGACCGCAAGGCTGTCGAGAACGAGGCGGACGCAATCATCAACGAACTTGCGACGAATCTTATTGGAGGATAAATGTCGACGAACGTATGCGTATTTATCGGGCGACTCGCCAAGAACCCCGAAATCACCACTCTCCCGAGCGGCAAGGAGCGCACCCGCTTCAGCATCGCCGTGGACCGCGATTACAAGAACGAGGACGGCTCGCGCACTACCGACTGGCACAACGTGGTTATCTGGGGCAGCGCGAATTACATCCGCAAGACCCACCTTGGGCAGGGCGACAAGGTATGCGTGATTGGCCGCATGGAGAACAACGAGTGGATTGACGACGACGGCGTGCAGCACCGCGAAAAGGTGCTGAACTGCAGCAAGATTGAGCTGGTGCAGAAGAAGCGTAGCGACAAGGATGCCGCAGCCGATGCGGTCGCTTCGGCTCAGCAACAGGGCACTTTGCCCGACGAAGATTTGCCATTCTAATGAGGAAAACATGGACAAGATCTTTTTTGTGGAAATGAAGAACAAGCAGGGCGAATACGAGCCGCTCGGCGTGATGACCATGGCGAAGGCCATCGAGCATTCCTGGGAATGCGACCACGCCGCACTGCAGTTTACCAGGGTCCGCGACCTGTCGCCCGCAGGGACCCGCTAGCAACAAGGGAGGGGCAAAATGAGACGGAACAAATCCAGGAACGCCTTTATCCAGGTCAACCCCGAAGCCGTTATAAAGAAACGGAACTTCTGGCTCGCCTTCGAGAAACTCTGCGAACGCCTTGGGCGCTCCAAGGACTATTTCCGTCTGATCCGCAGGCGTGACCCCGACGCGACCATCGGCGAGATTTCCGAGTTTCGCCGCAAGATGACCCGCCTGCTCGCCTTCAACTACGACGTGCACCGTTGCCCCGACCCATGCATCAACAAGAGAATTTACGGCGACGAACCGCTCAACTACCCACCCGAATGGAAGGAGGCAAAGACGGCATGAAAGATGTTATCAGGCTTCAAGGCAAGACAATGCTCGGCACATACGTCGTAAGCGTATTTGTAGAGGGCGGGAAAATCGACCACATCGAGACGAACGGCCATACTCCGCACGACGACGTAATGGACCTCTGCGGATACCTGTCGAAAATTCACGCCAAGTTGGTCCACGACTCCATCAAGGCAATAAAGCTTACCATGGCAAAGCATGGCGAATATCGAGGAGTCGCCATCCAATGAGTGATTACAGGCACTGGTCAAATCTCGAAACGAGACTGCTCTCGATGGGAATAATGCCGAAGGGCCGCTCACCCAGGGCATGCAGGATTTTTTGCAGGCGTAACGGAGTGCAGTTCCCCGGAAAGCGCCAGTGCGACGCGAACGAACACCTGATAGACGAAATCGAAAAAAAGTTTTCACCAAACCAAAAAGGCATAGACATGACAAAAGCAAAACCCAAAACCATCACGGCAAGCGTCAAGGACGCAAACGCCGCCACAAAGTCAAAGGTAGACAAGCCCGCAGCTGAAAAGTCCGAAGAACGGGCCTACAACTTCCGCGTGCTCGACGTGAAGAACGTCAAGGCAAGCGACAACATCCGCGAGGTCAAGGAAATCGACGACCTGCTCGCCTCCATCCAGGAACACGGTATCGTGAACCCGATTACCGTGCTCGACGAGGGCAACCAGAGTTTCAAGGTCATCGCAGGGTTCCGCAGGTTCGCGGCCGCAGTCCAGCTCGGACTCAAGAAGATTCCCTGCCACGTAATGCTCAAGGACCGCGAAGGCGTTGACGAAATCTCGCTTACGGAAAACATCACCCGCATGGACATGACGCCCTACGAAGAATGCATGGCCGTGAAGGCACTTTCCGGAAAGAAGAAAACTCCCGCTGGAATCGCCAAACATTTCGGCCGCACGCTCCGCTGGGTGCTGGTCCGCAAGAAACTCGCCGACGCTGGCGACAAGGTGCTGAAGAAGGTCAAGGAAGGCGTAATCGGCCTCGACGCGGCCGCAAAGATTGCAGACCTCCCGGATAACGTCTTCAAGCGCGAGCTCGAAAGTTGCTACCGCACGGACAAGTATTTCATCGACGGAGTATTGGACCGTTACCACAAGGACTTGAGCCGCGCACCGTTCGAGCACGAAGCCTGCCTGAAGTGCGACAAGTGCAGTGCATGCCAGGCGGACCTGTTCGAGAACGAACCGAAAGCCTACTGCCTGGATCCGAATTGCTGGGCACGCAAGGCCAAGAAGGCCGCAGAGGCCAAGGTGAAGAAACTCCAGGAAGAAGGCCGGAACGCACGCCTCGGCAAGTTCTCCGGCAAATGCATCAGCTACGACGACGAAGCCGACAAATATGATATCAACTCCTGGGACACCAAGGGCCAGGAACAAGCCAAGGCAGCGGGCATCCAGAAGCGCGTCCTTGTCGATGCGGCCACCGGCAAGACGCTCGAATACTACGACAAGCGCGACCTTCCCGACTATCACGAAGAAACTGAAGAGGAACGGAAGGAAAGACTTGCTACCGAGCGCATGGACAAAAACAAGAAGGAAACTTACGAAAAGCTGATGTGCGAACGTCTGCAGGACGCAATCGCATCCGTCTGCGTCAATTTCCAGTCCCAGGCAGACATTATTGTCACGCTCCTCGTTTTTGTCGCCGAAAACAACTACGATTTCTTCGATGACGAAAGCAAGAAAATTATAGGCATTGACGGTGAAGACGAAAGCGGTTCAGAAAAATACATCGAAGACATGCCCGAAGACAAGACGTATCGCGACGTTGCAAACGCCGTCCGCTATTCCATCGGCAATATTGTAAAACTCATCCGCGACATTAACACGCTCAAGAAACTCTACAGGGCGATTGGCGGAAATGTCGACCACATCGTCGTAACCGACGAAGAAGTTGATGCAGAAATCAAGTTCCAGGACGAACTGAAAGCAAAGGACGATTCCGACGAATCTGATGACGAAAACGAGGAGGATGAATAATGGCCAAAGAAAAGACCGAATTCGAAATTCTTGCCAACACATTGAAGGCGATGGCCAAGCAGTGCACCGCGAAGGTCAAGAACAACCGTGCAGCTCTTATGGCCGTATTCATCGACAGGGTTAGCGAAAACGCTTACGCATCCGACGGATACAAGGTTGCGATTCTCGATATGTACGGACACATGGATCCGTCCGAAATCAACGAGCTCGCGTTCTACGCCGACATGCAGGCAATCGAGTTCTCCAACGGTTTTGCGCTGGTTTCCGCGAAGAAGAAGGAGACGTTCGTCAAGAACTTCGGCAACGGTCTTGCCGATGCGGACACCAAGAGGTTCGACTATCCGGATATGTTGAAAATCTTGCCTAAAGTCGACGGACTTCAGCACGCAAGCAACACACACGCAAACTTTCTCCCCAGTAATCTTGTCGCGATAGACAAAATCGTAACGGCAGCAGAGCAGAATACGGTTTGTTCTGTAACCGAACGGTTGTACGGCGAAAGAGATTGTTCCATTCATATCGCCTTCTACAAGGGGCTTCTTGTTGGAGTTCTCCCGTACAAAACGCCGCAAGAATTTCTCGAAGAAATGCCTAGCAGAGGGCATTACCTTGACGCCATCAGATACAATCCGGACACGGATCCTTGCGAACACTTCGACGACGAAAAAGAAACCAACGAAAACGAAAAGGAGTAAAACAGCAATGAAAAACACTCTCATGATTGATCTGGAAACTACCGGACAGAGGGTCGGATGCAAGGTCCTGAGCCTCGGGGCCTTCGGCTTCGACAAGGATGGTAACCAGGTGGAATTCTACCGCGTTTTCGAGACCAGCGCACAGCAGCTCGAAGGACTCACCGATGACGAGGGTACAATCACGTGGTGGAACACCAAGGTTGACCCGGAAGCACGCGCGGCCGCATTCAGCGGAACCACCGACCCCAAGGAAGGTATCGCGGAATTCAAGAAGTGGTTCTACGAGAATTTCAGCACCGAATACGGCAGCTGGTTCAAGGTATGGTGCTGTGGGCTTGATTTCGACTTCCCCATTCTCCAGGAATTCTTCAGGCGCTTCGGCTTCACCTTCCCCTGGAAATTCTGGGAGCAGTACGACTACCGCACGGTCAAGAACATCTTTCCCGCCATCAAGGCGGACGAAGGCAACGTCGCTAAGCATACAGCCCTGGAAGATTCCAAGGCGCAGATGCGCGGGCTCCGCAGCTTCTACGACAAATTGTTCTCCATGCGCAAAGCGATGGACAATGTGGGGCTCGAAAGAATCCTGTAAACAATAGCCCGGCGGGGTCGCCAAATCCCTACACACTTTGGCACTTATAACACGCCCTGCCGGGCACCAATTTTAAGGCAAACAAATAAGATGACCCTGAATTTATTCGACGCCAGCGCGAGAACACCAAACGTTGGAAAGCAAAACACAAGGAAGCAAAATGACAGACAACGCATGGAAAAAGCAGGAATGGCGCGACGCGCACCTGCAAAAGCAGGAGCCGACACAGAAAATCGACAGGTGCAGCAAGTGCGGCAAGCGCAGGCCGGTAAGCCTGATGTCGGAAATAGGATTCATGGTGTACGCCTGCAGGCAGTGCCTGATGAACTGAAATACTACACCGAATGCCACCTGTGCGGATTCCGCAAGTGGTGTACGTACAACGAAAACAACAAGCCAATATGCATCGCCTGCGCGACATACGGCGTCAACCCGAGATTCACAAAGGATAAGTGTAGATGACAGCACCTAATCAGAAAGACAATTACCCGCCCCACCCTGGTCAAACACACGCCGATCCGTATTATTGCACCATTCCCCTGGAAGAATACGAAGCGCTGAAGAAGGAAAATGCCCGTATGAAGGAAACCTTGAAAAGGCACGGCATCACCTTGTTGGAGGAAAAATGAAATGCGGAAGATGCCAGAGAGAAATCAAGGACAACGAAAGTGATTCGCTTATATCGTTCACCAACCTAATTCGAGCGGGCACAAAAACCGCAAGATTTTGTGAACGATGCTCGATGGGATTTATCGAATGGTTTAGCAGTGGAAATTACATCCAAAAACAAATAAACGCCGAAGAGGCAAAGGAAACAAACCATGTGTGAAGAAAACAAGAACAACGAAAAAAAAGAAATTCCGGAAAACCTGTTCGAATTGCTGAACAGCCTTCGCAAAAAGCGCGAGGATACACCGAGCGAGAAAATCCTGAAGCTCGCTCTTGAACGCGACAAGGTGTATGACCGTTGCAAGTCCTTGAGCGCAGAAATCAAGGAAGCGAAGGAAAAGAACCAGGATTACAACTTCCTCACGATTCAGTTCAACCACATGGACGATTACAAGAAAGTCCTCGGCGACCAGATCAAGAAACTCATCGACAAAACCTAAAACTACATCGGATGTAGCTTAATTGGTTAAAGCGCGGCTATACCCGAATATCGGTTCGACTCCGATGAAAGAAGGTGTTAAACGGTTACACGCGGGAAGAAGGTGCCGAAGGTTGCGGGTTCGACTCCCGCCATCCGAGATAATAAAAGGAAGATGACAAATGGAAACAAGATACTACCCTGCTCAAACCATCGTCAAAGAAGCTTTGTGCGATAATTGCGGAACCATACTCAAATACGTAAAAAGCGATTTTAGCAAACAAAAATTTAGCTGGCTCCATTGTTGCGAAAAATGCCATAAGGAATACTGGCTGGACAACAGATATCCTTTAATAGACTACATCGTTGACACAAGCATCCCTTTGCAGCATCTCGAGACAAATCCCATCCAAGCGGAAGAAGGTTAATATGAACATTATTCTTTCCATCCACCCGAAGTGGGCAAAGCTGATTTACGAAGGCAAGAAAACGATTGAATGGAGAAAGACCTTGCCTAGAAAAATGGACTTGAAACTTTTGCGAGACGGAAACCCCAATGTAAAAGTTTACCTGTACGAAACAGCTCCGGTAAAAGCGATTACAGGCTTTTTCTATTGGGGAGGGGTAACAATCTGCGACGCCAGGAATATGACCGAAGACACCAAAGGACTGGTCCAGATAAAAGATCTGAAAGCGTATCAAGGCGAAAATTGCAGCTTATGCGCTTGGATTATCGACCGCCCAACAAAACTTAATGAAAAATACAGCATTCAGGATTTTGGCCACAATCGACCGCCACAAAGCTGGTGTTACACAAGCAGAAAACTTACGACATGGACACGATATTTCGAAGATAGGAATTTAAAATGAGCGAACTAAAAACTAACGATTTAATTTACGATTACCCAACTATATACAAACAAAGTCAAACTATATACGGACAAAGTTCGTGTGAGGCTTGTGGTGAAATAAGATATATGCATAGCCCGGATAGCCAATTTGCCTTACTATGCGATGATTGTTTAGAGGCAATCAAGAGCCTTCGGCAGACAGACAAACGCTGTTGGGTCGCCGATTCCAAGGGCGGAGAGCCGAATCATTATTAAAATAAGAGGTACAAATGGAAGAACTGAAACTTATTGAGGTCACACTCATATTCGCTCTTGTCATCAACGGCATTCTGATCTGGCTTGCGCTCTATTTGAAACGCGAAGAAGATTTCTGGAAGATGATGTACAACTATTCTGAAAGGCAAAACAACAAGCTCTTTGAAGAAAACAAGGAACTCGCGGATGAACTCAAGAGGCGAGATGACTATAGATAAACTTGAAAAAATCAGAGGCAACTTCTAACAAAAGGAAAAAAAATGAGCAAAAACGACACCATTTTAGAGTTTTTTGTATCCGTACTTATTTTAGTTCTACTCTTATGCGGAGGGATCGTATTTAAATACATCCAGTGCCACGCAAAGGCCGAAAAACAAGGCATGGAATGTTCCTGGGGACCGATTCAGGGCTGCATGGTCAAGATGCAGGACGGAACTTGGATGGATTACAACCGTCTGAGGTACATGGAATAGCAATGACCAAAGACGAACTCGAAAAAATCAGAGATGCAATATGCGACACGCATAAATGCGGGCCCAGCTGCCCGAACCGTCGCGCAGAAATCAACAACTGGGACGGCTGCGCAGATTGCTGTACCGTGATTTTTTATCCAGGCTACGAAGAATGGCTGAAAAAGCATCCGGTAATCTTGAAAAAGGCTTTAAAAAGAATTAAGGAGAAAGAATGCACTTTATCAAACTTGGCAAAAGATATATAAACCTAGACGCAGTCGCAGCAATCGTTCCTCACGAAAAAGGACTTGGTTACACCGTAAGCTTCATAGGCAACAAAGGATCAATGGACATCTGCGAAATGGATGCGGTCGATATCAAAAGAGCTTTAGAAGCAGTCACGATAGAAAAAGCCGCCATTGACGAAACCAACCTCATATTTAACAGCAGTCGCGAAGAAGTCCTGGACTGGGTTAAATGCAATCTGAAGGAGACCAAAAAATGAACACCGAAGAAATCGCAACCAAACAAGACCTTTTGGACATGGAACAGCGGATTATGCAGGCCTTGAGCACCCGGAAACAAAAGGACGAAAACTGCCTCAACATCGACCAGGCGGCAGCCTATATCGGAGCGAAAGGCCGGAGTACCATTTACAAGCTAACTCACTCCGGACAGCTCGCTTATCACAAGGTCGGAAAATCGAATGCTTTCCGAAAATCCGACCTCGACCACTACCTGGCACGCCACCGCAAGTCTAGCAACGAGGAACTTTCTGCAGCAGCGGCCTTGCAGTCTGTCCACTAATATTGTATAGCGGCCATTTCCTAAATATTGGTCACTTTTTGGTCACTTTGGAAATTACGAAATCAGCATAATCCCTTTATTTACAAGGTTTACATACTGTTGATTAATACTACTCCAGGTAGTGAGAGTTGCAAGTTTAAAACGTCCGGCGCAAGTCGGGCGTTTTTTTTACGCCGATTTTTCTAAATTAGCGGCATGACTCAAAGAAATTCCTTTGCACGCTTGTTGCTTTTTATCGTGCTCGGCCTGATTATCGGCGGAGTACTTGGTGAATGCCTGGGACTCCTGTTCGGGGAACTGGGCGAACTGATGAACGCCGGCGGATACGACAATATTGTCCGCAACTTCTTCGTGGCCTCTTTCGACCTGAATTTCGGATTCTTGGGCGACAAGGCAAACCCGGTGGTCATCGACCTCTACATGGTAAAATTTGCGCTTGGCCTTGGCCTCAAGATTAACGTCGTGAGCATCGCGGGCATGGTTCTCGCCATCTACATTATGAAATGGTCCGGAGGAAACAGGTAATGGACACCATTCAAGATTTACAGGAACAGCTGAAAAGCGGGAAGACGACCGCCGAAGGACTGGTACAGGCCGCCCTCAGCAAGATTGACGCTACCAAGGACTTGAACGCCTATATTTCTGTTCTTAACGAACGGGCGCTGGCCCGTGCCAAGGAAAGCGACAAGCGCCGCGCCGAAGGCAAGACCCTGGGTGCGCTGGACGGGATTCCCGTAGCCGTGAAGGACAACATGTGCCTCGAAGGCACCCGCACTACGGCAGCCTCCAAGATTCTCGAAAACTTTGTAGCCCCCTACACCGCAACGGCGCTTGAAAAGCTCGAAGCAGCGGGTGCCGTCATCGTGGGCAAGACCAACATGGACGAATTCGCCATGGGCTCCAGCAACGAGACCTCTTACTTCGGCCCTGTGAAGAACCCGCTGGACAGTTCCCGCGTGCCGGGAGGTTCCTCCGGAGGCTCGGCCGTAGCCGTGGCCTCGGGCACGGTCCCCTGTGCTCTGGGCTCCGATACCGGTGGATCAATCCGTCAGCCTGCCGCCTGCACAGGGGTGGTGGGCCTTAAGCCCACCTACGGCCGCGTGTCCCGCTACGGTCTTCTGGCTTACGCCAGCAGCCTGGACCAGATCGGCCCCTTCGGTGCCACCGTCGCCGACTGCGCAACACTGCTTTCGGCCATCTGCGGAATCGACCCTCACGACAACACCACCAGCGCAAGGCCTACCGAAGATTTCGGCGCAAAGCTTGACGCAGGCATCAAGGGCAAGGTCATCGGTGTTCCGAAGGAATACTTCGGCGAAGGCCTGGACAAGGACTGCAAGGCCGCCATCGAAGGTATGCTCAAGAAGATGGAAGCGGAAGGCGCCACCCTCAAGGAAGTGAGCCTCCCCCATATCAGCTACGCCGTGTCCAGCTACTACATCATCGCTACCGCCGAGGCCAGTTCCAACCTCTCCCGTTACGACGGCGTGCGCTACGGATACCGGAGCAAGGATGCCCGCAAGCTGTTCGACCTTTACGCCAAGTCCAGAAGCGAAGGCTTCGGCAAAGAAGTCCAGCGCCGTATTCTGCTGGGCAGCTACGTGCTCAGCGCAGGCTTCTACGACGCCTACTACGTGCAGGCCCAGAAGGTCCGTAGGCTCATTACCGACGACTTCAACAAGGCCTTTGAAGGCTGCGACGTGATTGCAAGCCCCGCCATGCCTGGGCTTCCGCTGAAGTGCGGCATGAACGAGTCCGACCCCATGGCCGTTTACCTCAGCGACATCTACACCGTAAGCCTGAACCTCGCAGGTCTTCCGGGCGTAACAGTCCCCTGCGGAATGGCCGGCGGGCTGCCCGTTGGTCTGCAATGGATTGGCAAGCCCTTCATGGAAGCGGACCTGCTCTCCGTCGCCGCCGCAACGGAGCGTTTGAACAAGTAATCCGCTAAAAATATCGAAAAGAACTGTGCCGAACAAACGGTACAGTTTTTTTTTGCGCATTTACAGCGCAAACAGCGCGGCAGCCATGAACAGGAATACCGCACCGGAGAACCAGTTCAGGTTGCGGTTCGCCTTGGGGCTGTTCAGCATGAACTTCTTGACCGCACCCGCCAGAAGTGCAACCGTTCCGAACACGATGAAGGTGGCCACCACGAATTCCGACCCGAGAATCAACATCTGGACCGACGGGCTCAAGGGGCTGTCCATCTTTACCGCAGGCGGGATAAACGACAGCGCGAAAAGTATCGCCTTCGGATTCGTGAGGTTCATGATGATGCCCCGCAAGTAGAGCCTGCGGGCCGACAATGATTGCGATTTATCTAATTCCGAACTCCGAACTCCAGATTCCGAATTCCGAGCCCCAGATTCCGAATTCCGAACTCCAGATTCCGAATTCTGAACTCCGAATTCCGAACTAACAACAACCCCCGCCCGCACCTGGAAGCTTTTGTAGGCCAGATACACCAGGTAGGCAGCGCCCAAGCACTGGATTACGAAAAACGCCACAGGGCTTGCGGCAATCAGGGCAGACACGCCCACCACCAAAAGCCCCGTCTGCACCATTATCCCCGTACACAGTCCGCAAATAATGCAAAAGCCGGCCTTGGCTCCGTGAGTAGCGCTCTGGGCCAGCACAAACAAATTATCCGGCCCGGGAGCAAGGGCGACAACGATGGCGGCAATGAAAAATTCCAGCATAAAAAACAGCGGTAAGAGGACTTGGGCTACAAGCTTTCCAGGAACTTTTCGGCGTCCATCTCGGCAAGGTCTTTCTGCAACTTTTCCAGAGCCTCGTCCGTAATGGCCACGGCCCTGCGGGCATCCCCGTCGCCAGCAACCCCGCGAGCATCCCCGCGACCATCGCCCCCACCGGACTGACCGACCCGCTCCTCCGCCAAGGCATTGGACACATCCACCATACGGCGCAGCGAATCCGCCACCTCCTTCACCGAGGCGTCGTTACTCACCACCACGTCCAGCACCTTGGAAAGCCGCTTGCGAAGCCCTGCAAACTCGTCCCTGTCCAGCTCGGCGGTTTCTCCCCCGTAGTACATCAGCGGAGTCTTGCACCTGACGCAAGAAAACACCATCATGCTGGAAGGCTCGCCCTTCACCATGACCTGGAAAGAAGACCCGCAATGGGGGCAGTTGATATGCAGTTCGCTCATGATCTATAATGTAGAAAATGATAGGCTTTATGAAAATCCTTGAAAAGCCAATTCTCAAACAAAAAATTATTTTTTTGATAGGTGCATTAACATTCAAACATTTATTCTGAACTCCGAATTCCGAACTCCGAATTAACTATGCTCTGCCATTGGCTCTACCACATTACCAGCATTGACCTTTTCGACGGCCGTCTGTTCCGCGCAGGCGTGGCCGCTATGCTCTCCATCGTCTTAGTCATGTGCCTCATGCCGGTCTATATCCGCAAGCTCCAGCGCCTTGACGCCACCTCCGATTTTGACAAGGACGGAGCCAAGAGCCCTCCCATCATGGGCGGTCTCCTTCTGGTAATCGTCGTCGAGATCGTCTCGCTCCTGGTCTGCAAGATGAACGGCTACAGCATTTCCACCCTGGTTATTCTGGCGGCATTCTCTGCCGTGGGCGCCATCGACGACATCGCCAAAGTCAAGGCCAAGCGCCTCATCAAGTTGGGCAAGCTCAAGGCCGCCGACTACATGGACAAGGCCGACGGCATCTCCAGCAGCCTCCGCCTGTTCCTCTATTTCCTGTTCAGCCTCGTTGTGGCCATCTTCTGCTACAAGTTCATTCCCGAACTCAAGGGCGACCTGACCATTCCCTTCCTCCCCATCGACGTATTCCAGCTGCACCTGCCCAACTGGATTTTTGTCGCCTTCATGACATTTGTCATCGCGGCCAGCGCCAACGGAACCAACTTCACCGACGGCCTGGACAGCCTCGTTTCGGTGCCCATCCTCACCAGCATGGTGTTCGTGGGTCTCGTGGCCTACGTGAGCGGAAACTTCATCTTCAGCCAGTACCTGAGCGTGCCCTACCTGCCGGGCTGCGACGAACTGTTCCCCATCGCCACCGCCATTGCAGGCGCACTGCTTGCCTACCTGTGGTTCAACAGTCCTCCCGCCGAAATCTACATGGGCGACGCGGGCTCCGTGGGCTTTGGCGCCGCCATCGGCATCATGTTCATCCTGGTGCAAGCAGGACTATTCCTGCCCATCGTGTGCATCATCATCATCGCCGAAGCCTGCTCCGTGCTGCTCCAAATTCTCTGGTTCAAGTTCACCCGCAAGACTACCGGCACAGGCAAGCGCCTGTTCCTCTGCGCGCCGCTGCACCACCACTACCAAAAGAAATGGGACGGCAAGTTCCCGAGCAAGCCCCTGATGAACTCCAAGATCGTGTGGCGCATGCACCTGGTGAGCATCTTCGCCCTCATCTTCAGCATGGTCGTGTTTTTTGGAATTAGGTAGGGGGAAGCCTCCCCCTCGTCAAAGCCTTGCCCCTTCTGTCACTCTGAAACAAACAATGTGTCATTCTGAGCGAAACGAAGTGGAGTCGAAGAATCCAGGGCAAGTCTTTGCCTACCCCCTCTCCTAGGGGACACCCCTAAAACCCCGGAACCAGAATTTAAAATTCAAAAATTTCAAGAGTCTCAAATGAACGACATAGTCAGCAAGTTGAACGCAGCGGGGCAGCAAGAGTTGGCCGCCCGCCTTGAATCATTGAGCGGCGAGGCCCGCAGCCTTCTGGAGCGAGATGTTTTATCCCAGGACTGGGAAGAACTGAAGGCCCTGTACGCCGAAAAGTCCGCCGCCACCCTGGCAGACAACGTTTCCGCCGACCTCAAGCCCATGCCTTTCAAGATTGCCGCCGACGACCTGCGCTACGACTTCTGGAAAGAAACCGGAGAAATACTGCTCCAGAAAGGACAGGTGGCCGCCTTCCTGGTGGCGGGCGGACAGGGATCCCGTCTCGGTTTCAACGGACCCAAGGGCATGTTCGACATCGGGCTCCCCAGCCACAAGAGTTTGTTCCAGCTGCAAGCGGAACGCCTGCAGAACCTGGCCGCACAGGTGGGTCATCCCATTCCCTGGTGCATCATGACCAGCCCCCTGAACCACGAAGCCACCGTCAACTTCTTTACCGAACACAAGTTCTTCGGCATGGACCGGGACAACATCCGCTTTTTCGAGCAGGGTACCATCTGCGCCCTCACTCCCGAAGGCAAGGCCGTGGTAGACGAAAACAACCGTCTGGCCCTTGTCCCCGACGGAAACGGCGGCTGCTTCCGCGCCCTGGCGCAGAGCGGAACTCTGGCCTGGCTTGTCGAAAAGGGCGTGCAGTACGTGTTCCTCTACAGCGTAGATAACGCGCTGTGCCGCATTTGCGACCCGGCGTTCATCGGGGCCCTCGCCAGCGAAGGCCGTAGCATGTCCGCCTCCAAGGTGGTCCACAAGGCCGGTCCAAACGAGAAGGTGGGCATATTCGCCCTGCAGAACGGCAAGCCCGGCGTGGTGGAATACAGCGACCTTCCCGAGAACTACCGCGACATGACCAACGCCGACGGCAGCCTCACCTTCGACGGCGGGAACATCGCCATACACCTGTTCAAGCTGGCCGGGCTCCGCAAGCTGCAGACCAGCAGGCTCCCGTGGCACACCGCCCGAAAGACAGTCTGCGGCATCGAGAAATGCTTCAAGTTCGAGCAGTTCCTCTTTGACGCCTTCCCGCTGCTGGGTTCAATGCTTCCCTTCGGAGTGGTCCGCGAAGAAGAATTCAGCCCCGTCAAGAACGCCGACGGAAACGATTCTCCCAAGACCGCCCGCAACATGATCGGACGCCTCCACAAGGAATGGCTGAAAAAGGCCCACGTCGAAGTCAAGGAAGACAAACTCTACGAAATCTCGCCCACCATCAGCTACGCCGGCGAAGGACTTTCCCGCAGGCTGTTCGTGCGGGAATTCGGCCGGAACATTCTAGAGTTTGATGCCTAGATCCTAGATTCTAGTCCCTAACCCCTAAAAGAATGTTCCGTCTCAAGGTCACTACATACAAGATAATCCTGTTCGTTCTGTTGCGGTTGCCAGACGCTTTCTTTACGCTGCTGTTCAAGATTGCGTTTCCTATTTACAAGGCGCTCCATACCAAGCGGGCCTACGGCCGCGTGGAACGTCTCCTGCAAGAAACGGGTTTCTACGGAAAGAACGCCACACGCAAGCACAAAATCACGCCCAAAGACGTGTTCGAAAGCATCTACTGGAACGGCATCGACAGCTACCGCCTGCTGGCCCGGATTCCCTCTGCCACGGCACGGGTCCGATTCGAGAACGAATTTATCATGCAAGATGCCGCCAAGGAGGGAACCGTGGTGGGCATGAGCATCCACCAGGGCGCCTTCGAGAACATGCACCGGATTCTCTGCCGTTACGGCAAGCCGGTACACCTCATTACCGACTCTGCAGGGGATGCCGCCATGCGCAAGTGCCTAGAAGACCTGCGCAGCGACCCGAACCTCACCGAATACCACCCCGACAAGCTCCAGAGCCTTGTCCGCAACCTTTTCAAGACCCAGGGAATCCTTGCCATGGTGGTGGACCAGGGCCGCAACACCAAGGGCAACACCGTCTCCCTTTTCGGAAAAAAGAACACCCTCTACCTCAGGCTTCCCGTCAAGGTAAACCAGATGGGGGCAAGCATCGTCACCTTCCGCACCTACAGCGAAACGGTTGTCAGGCAGGGCAAAAAAGTCCGGGAGCACGTCATCCGGTTCGAGCACTACTACCCGCCCAAGATGGCCACCACCCCCGAAGGCGAGGCGGAGCTGGTGAGCTCCATAGCCGCCGACGTGGAACGCTGGATCGAGGACCACCCCGAGCAGTGGACCTGGAACTACCACAAGAACTTCAAGGTATAAAATGGCATTCAACGAAGAAGAACTTTTCCAGCTGGAGTGGATCAAGAACCACCACATGGAAGACAAGGACAAGGCCCTGGATGCCGCGAAGGCCGATGTCCCGATCGAGAAAAAAGTTTTCAAGGGGCGCAGGGTCCGAAACCCCGCCTCCTGGGGCACACCGCTACCCGAAGACGAAATCGACCTCCACGGCATGACCGCCGACGAGGCGGCGGAGGCGGTGGAACGCCGCATGTCCCAGATGACCATCGCTGGACTCAGCGTGCTCCGGGTCATCCACGGGGGCGGGAACCCCGCCTACGGCAACGTCAAGAAGATTATCGACCGCAAGGTCCGCTCCGAATGGCGAAACCGGGTGGTGTTCTACCGCACCGAAATCGAAAATGCCGGTTCCAGCATCCTGAAAATCGGGAAACCCGCCCCAAAAACGAAAAAATAACCGCATTGAGCCCTTAATGCGGAATAAACTCAGCCTGGTAGAGCGCTTGCTTCGGGAGCAAGAGGTCGTAAGTTCGACTACCGCGGAGCGGAACGAAGTGAAACGCGACGCGGGAGGCCTTGACCGTGCAAAGCACGGCAAGCCCGAAGGGCAAAACAGG